>Ga0222715_10002089_pt1 | contig 18504 bp, 18 predicted proteins | sample C33_9DmetaG_FD_165056 | JGI IMG/M metagenome (GOLD analysis project Ga0222715, IMG submission 165056) | Estuarine water microbial communities from San Francisco Bay, California, United States - C33_9D | ecosystem: Environmental > Aquatic > Marine > Unclassified | place: USA: California... | reverse complement strand
TACAAACCCGCTGGAACCACCGGTACGTTCGGTACTTCCGGCGTGGCCACCGCCACCGACACCATCACGATTGAGACCTACCTCAATCTGAAGGTCGGTGATCCCGTCCAGTTCAGCATTGTCAACAGCCAAACCGGCGGCGCTGGTTCCGGCACCCTTCCCGCCGGTCTGTCGCTGTCTACCACCTATTACGTGATTTCCTACGCTGCATCGACTGGTGCGCTGCAGGTGTCCGCAACCGCAGGTGGTTCTGCTGTTGACATCACCGATGTTGGCACGGCAGCTGCTCCCAACGAGTTCCAAGTTGCTTATGCCGAGTTTGCAGTTGTCGGCCAAGTCCGCGACTGGAGCTTTGAGGTGACTCGCGCCGAAATCGACGTGACCACCATCGGCCAAACCCCCGGCCAGTACGTGCCTTTCCGCAGCTACATCGCTGGTTTTGGCGACGGCACCGGCACCGCAACGGTCTACATGACCAACGAGGATGCTGCCCTGGGTAACCGGATGATCGAAGACGTGCTCCAGCGTCAACAAACCGGTGCCGCCTTCAAGCTGTACATCGACCGTGTGTATAGCGGCGGCAACTTGAGCGACAACCTAAGCCGCTCGATCAGCTTCGACGCAACCCTGACTTCCGCCAGCTTGAACGTCAACCCTGATGACGCTCAATCTGTAACCGTCAACTTCCGTCCTGCTGCAACCCCGACCTTCGACTTCAGCACTTCTGCCTGATAGTTTGACCAAAGGGGACGAGCCCCGGCGAAAGCCGGGGTTTTTTATTGCTTCTAGTCCGCTACAGTAGAACCAAACCACAAATGGTTATGCCTGTTCCAGTCCGCGCCATTGACCGCCTCAAGAAGGCAGCCAACTTGGAGCCCGTAAAGAAAACTGTTGAGCTGTCTGACGGCAGCAAGTTTGAAATGTGGGTGGCTCCCCTGACAATGGCTGAGCGCGAACGCGCCCAAAAACAAGCCAAGTCGGATGACGCCAACGCATTTGCGCTTCAACTGCTGATCGCCAAAGCACTGGACGAATCCGGCAGCAAGCTATTCAGTGCCGGCGAAATCGACGTGCTCAAAAACGAGGTCAAGGACAAGGATCTCCAGGCACTGATGCTGGCAATCCTTACCGATGATGCCGAGCCGATTGATCCAAAAAACTAGCGGCCGAACTTCGAAAAGACAGTTGGCTCATGCTCCAGTTTGGCGTCGCCAAAGAGCTGGGGCTAAGTCTTACCGAAGTTCGCACCACCATGACAGCCGAAGAGCTAATCGGCTGGAGCGCCTATTTCCAGATCCTTAACGAGGACCAGGGAAAGGAATTTGAAAAAGCCCGCCGCCGCCGTTAACCCGGCGGCTTTTTTGTTGCGTAGACTGTTTAGAAGCCTGGCAGAGCAGCGGTGGCCGCAAATTACACAGCTAGCATCAATGTTGCCGTCCAAGGCCAGCAGGCTCTAGATCGCCTAAACACAAGTACAAACGAGCTATCAAGACGTTTAGACGAGATAGAAAAACGGAGATTTGGACCTAACACGTCATTAAAGTCGTTCAATAGAAGTCTTGACGAGACAGTAAGAAATCTAAATCGGGTAACTGCCGGTACAACCGATGAAACTGACGCAGTCACGCAATATGTACGCGCCTTGGGCTTGGCAAATGCGGCCCGCCAGCGACAAAACGATCTTATTCAAGACCAGATTTTACGTGAGCAGGGGGTAACAGAGGAACTAATTGAACAAGCGGGTGCTTTGCGCGATCTGGCGCGAGCAGAAAACGACGCTTCACAAGCGCGTTCCGCCCGCTTAGCGCACTACGCCAAGCTACGCGGCGCACCTGATGCGTACGCTTCAGTAATAGGCCCTGTAGCTCAAAACAGGGCTGGAGCGGCGAACTTCCGTGAGGTTGCAGACATCGCAAAGGAGTTGAGGGACGTTGAGATAGGTATTGCGCGCATTCGTGATGAATCTCTTCGGCAGTCAATACAGCTAGAGAACGAACGTTTGGCGTTGGTCGAACAGCGGCGAAAGAAAGAGACGGCAATAAGAGACGCAATATTTGACGCCGTTACGTTTGGCAAGTCTGCAGAGATAAAAAATGCTGCACAAAATGTTGCTCAACAAGTACAAACAGGTACACAAAACGCACTGATTCGAGGTGGTTTAGCAGCCGGAACACTTGCTCTAGGAAAAGGCGCCGTAGCCGCATCTACCGCCGCCGGGGATGTTGCCGCTGGTATGACGGCACATACTGGTCCTTTAGGTGCAATACAGAACGTTGCCGGAGAAACAGTCGTCAATGCGGTCGAAAAACTTGGTGGAGCATTTAATGATGCTTTAGGCGGTATTCCAGAAATAATTAACCACATTCTTCAAGGTATAGGCGATATTCCGACCGCAATGGGTGCAGCTGTTGTAGCTGCAATGGCGTTCGGCCCAGCAATGAAGACAGCCGCTGAAGCTACCTATGAAGCGGGTAAAGCGTTAGGAGACACAGGACTTGGAAAAGCTGTAAAAGAAACTTTAGACAGTCAGACAAATTTATTTGAGAGTGCTATAGATGCTGCCAGTACAATGCAAGCGGAGATTAAAGATACCACAGGATTACACCTAGAACTGGGTAAAACTCAGATTGACGCAGCACTGGAAAATATGACTTTCCAGAAAAAACAAAATAAACTGGAAGAAGAGTACAATACACAACTTGCTCGGTCTGTAGACATACTTCGGCAAAGATCGAGAGTTGCTCTAGGTGCCTCTAAACCCCCAGGAGGTTTTAGAACAGACGGCCCATTGGAATCCCCAAGTTTTAAGGCAACTAAAAAATCCATCGGAAAGATGGGCGAAAGTTTGGCCCTTGGCGCCGGCTTTCCTTTGTTGTTCGGTGGAGGTGCCGGCAGCGTAGCCGGTTCGGTACTTGGTTCATTTGTTGGTTCAGGATTTGGCGGCCAGATTCTTGGCGGTGCCCTCGGTCAAGCCTTAGATCAAGCGGTAGCAGCGGCCGCACGCTTGTCAAACACATTGGCAACGGTCGGTGACAACTTCAGCAAGATCCGCGAAGAGGGTATTTATTTCACCGCAGAACTTGAGAAACAGGTACGCCTTGCTAAAGAAAGCGGCGGTACATCGCAAGCCAGCAATTTACTTACTACAGCTGTAACCGCGCAAACCGGCGATGTTGGCGGTCTCGCCGGACAGGGTGCGGCCGCTGCTGTCAACGAACTTCAAAAAGCCTGGAACGGTGTTACCAAAGCAGTAGGTACGACTTTAGGAATTCTTGCGGGGCCGTTCATTTTTATCTTAAACGCAGCCTTGCGCGGAGTGCAGGCTATATTCTTTCTCTTTAATGGTATTGCAACTTCGATAGGAAATCTCATAAACCTTATCCCTGGAGCTAGGCAAGTAGGCGACGCTCTATACGAACAATCATTAAAAGGCACTGCCGAATATGAAAACCAGCTTGCAGAACTAGACAAACAGATTAAAACTGAATACGAACTTGTAGAGCTTGCAAAAGTTCGCACGGGATATTTACAGGAAATGGTAGGTAAGAGCAAGGAACAGCGAGACATAATAAATAAAGAGGCGGACGCCGCAGAACGCCTTAAAAAGTTTGAACAAGAGATTAAACAGCTTCGAGCTGGCGCTGCTACTGGCACAAGTGAATTACGCGAGAAAGCACTAAAAATAGAAGAGCAGAAGCGCCTTAAATTTGCAGAAAACGAAAAGCAAATCCTTCTTAAAAACGCTGCCGATTTGTTTAATGCCATCCAAGATAACAATAAGCGCGTCGCGGATGCACAACGTGCCTATGACGAACAGCGCATTGACATGGTGCGTGCAGCAACGCGCACACAAGCAGATTTTGATTTACAAGCAGCCCGACGTTTAGAAGATGCTCGCATGAGAATGCGTGAGCAAGAGCTTGACTATATAAACAAGATTCGCCAAGAGGAGCTTCAAACACAGCGGTTGCTTGACCGTGAACGGCAGCTGCAGCGTTCGATTACTGGCGCATTGTCTGCTGATCCAGAGCAGGCAGAAATCATAAACACGGTTCAGACCGCCGTTGAAAACTACCGTACCGGTCGCATGGCCGTTGAAGAAGAAGCTCGTGCAGCGCAAGAACAAGCTCAGCTGCAGTATGCAAAAGCTCAGACCCAAATCGAACGGTACAAATACGATAATGCTCTACGCATCAACCGTGCAAACGAGGATAGTCAGATTAGAGTCGCCAAAATCAATGACCAAATTCGTCGTCAAAACGAAGAGGCATCTAAGAAAGAACTAGATCGTCAAGTATTTGCACTTAAAGCTCGTATTGAAGAGCAAAAAGCCGCAGCTCGTGCTGAGTATTATCCTGCGAAAGCCGCACTGGAACAAGAAAAACTGAAGCCCGGAACGCTTACACCGGCAGACCTACAATTCTATGAAACTGTAGTCAAAAGGGCCTCTATTACGTTTGGTGAATTTGATGCTTTAAGTAAACAAGTAGACGCAGCGTTTAAAGGTATACAGAATGCACGGCTACAACCTATGGCCGCGTTGCCTGGTCTTACAGATACCTCTGGAGCAGCAAGTGCCGCAGAAACTGCGGCAAACAAACAGTTGCTTATTTACCAACAGCAAATACAAAAACTACAGCAAATTAACGGCCTTAAGAACGAAGATTTGCAGTTAGCTCAGGCACTACTTGCTCCCGGCGCGGATAGTCTTAAGCAATTTAACGATCTTATTAAACAGCAAAAAGATCGTGCTGCATACGAGCGTGAATACGGAGAACTGCTACGTGAAGGTATTAAACCCGAGCTAGCTGAGCAGCTCGCTGTAATCAATCAAATGGAGGAAGCTCAACTACGACTTCTTGACAATGTGATTAAAACTGTTGAAGCATTAGATAACGATGAGTTTAAAGACATTCTTGATAGGTTAAAAGAAATTAGACAAGGGGTCACAACCAAAGCTGAAGAAGCACGCGCTGGTGTTACAGATGTTGTTCCGGGTCAAAGGCTGCAGAACTTTATTAGTAGAAGTGAAGATGAACTTAAAGATCTTGAAGCACTTGCAGTTCGCGTGGCCGATGGTATCGGTAACGCTATTGCTAACTCGATGAGTCAAGGGATTGTCGGGTTAATTGAGGGCACCAAGAATGCCCAACAGGTATTTGCCGACTTCCTCAAGAGCGTTGGGGACATTCTTATTCAAGAAGGCACCCGCATGATCGGCATGTACATCGCCATCGGTATCGCCAAAATCTTCGCCGGTCTCGCCAGCGGCGGTAATAATCAGGGCGTCGAACCTAGGACACCTGCTGGAAATGCGGCATTTATGCAACGCACAGCAGGACTGGATTTAGCCGGAAGCGCATATACGCCAAATCTTGCGCCGACCGTTACGCCAGGCTTTGCAACAGGAGGCTTTGTCACTGGACCCACCCGCGCAATGGTGGGCGAAGGCGGTGAACCCGAGTACATCATTCCCGCCAGCAGGATGACTGGTGCAATGGCTCGTTACAGCGCTGGCGCCCGTGGTTCCAACGTCATTCCCGACAGCAGTGCATCTGGCGGCGGCATGAGCAGCGGCGGCCACAACACTTATACGCTCGAAACCGTGGTCATCAATAACGTGGAGTATGCAACGGTCGAGCAGGTCCGCGAATTCAGCGCACTTGCCGCACGCCAAGGTGCAGAGGGTGGCTACAACCGCTCAATGAGCACCTTGCGAAACAGCCGTAGCCAACGTTCCCGCATCGGTCTGCGCTGATGACAATCCAAGCAATCACCAATTTCATCACGGTTACAAACCGTTCCGGGCGCGTCCAGCACCGTTACCAAAACGGCAAACCCGGCGAGCGCATTCGCCTCAGCGGTCAAAATTTCAGCTACCTGTCATTTATCTACCGTGGCGCCACGCGCAACCGAACGGGCGACAACATCCAGGCCGATCTGATCTTGGCACCAAACGCTGTGGCAATGTCCGTCGTGCGGGAAGCTGTCGCCGGTCGTTGGATCATCAACGTACAAACTTGCTCGATGAACCCCCGGACGTTTGCCGTGGGTCGTGTGCTGACTTCCGATACCTGGATCGCCACCAGCTTTAACTACGACGCCGACAAGCTGACGGCTGTCTTAAGCAGCGGAATCGACGCCGTTGGCGCAAGCGCCCCAACCTTGTCTTTGACCAGCAGATTGGTCGGGTCACTGCCTACAACAGGTCAGATTCAAAACCGTTGAAGCCCGAAGCACTAGTTGGGATGGGTTACCGCTTGGGATCTGACCCCGAGCAACACGGCACCACCGACTGCTTGGGCTTGGCGCGAACAGTGCTGGCACACTATGGAATTGAAACCCCCACACCAAAGCGCGACTGGTACAGGCGTCTGCGGAAGGGCGATACTGATGTTTTTCCAGAAGAGCTTTCCCGGTGGGGAACTGTTGTCGATGAGCCTAGAATTGGCGCAGTTGCCCTATGCCGCAGTGAATCTGGTTACGGGCTTGCGGTTTGGTGGTTTGACGGATGGCTGAGCTATCGGACGGATCAAATATGTTGGAGCCCTCCGGGAACACTGGAGGTATGCGCCATTTACTGCCCTTTGAAGCACAGCTGTGTGAAGCCTTAGGGATCACGCCGGACGAGTACGCATATTTTCAGCAGCTAACTGATTCCTATAACGGCGAACGTAGTAAGGAATATGAGCTTGTTCCCGACATTAACAACTGGGAAGTTGTTGCCGTTGTATCTCTTGTTCTGGGTTTAGCTTCTACCGCGTTATCGATTGTACTGGCGCCAAAACCTCGTGCGCCGCAGATTAGAGCGGCAGCAGCTCAACAACAACAAGACGCGCCACCACAAATCAGCACCGCCAACGTCACTGGCGCGACTCGATTTACCACTAACACAGGTTTCGACAGCATCCAGCAGCTAGCAAGCCTGGGTGAAACGATCCCCCTGGTGTTTGCTAATCGCAGTGGGTCAACCGGCGGCGTCCGCGTAAAAACAGTATTGCTGTGGTCACAACTTCTAAGTAAAAACGTCGGGCAAGAACTCAAGGCGCTTTTGCTGCTGTCCCTGGGACGTTTAGCTGAAGACCCTGATTTTGAAGGTCTGGCAATCGGTGATCAGACGCTGAAAAATTACAGCAGCGCCAAGCTCGCTGTATATCGCCGCTTGAACGGTGGTCGCATTATCCGCGCTGACAAGTATTCAGAAGGGACGCTAACTAGAAACCCTTCCAACGACGTATTTAGCGTTTTTGACGATTCCGACGAGGAATACAAGCGCTGGTTTAGCGGCACCCGTTCACCATCCACTCAAATCCAGTTTGGGTGTTACAACCCAATGGTGAATGGCACGGCGTACCGTCTGCAGTACGAGTTGGTGCTTGCTTATCGGGGACAAGGAACCGACGAACGCATCCGCAACGAAGCCAATACAAAGAAAGACAAACTGAATCAAAACTGGGCGACCAGAGCTGGATTTGTTTCTGGGTCCGGCAATGCTGTCGGGACGATATATAGATACCGAATTAGCGGCAGCAAGGAAAACGCAGATCGCTATGCGCCTTGGCGGCTTGACGACGTAAATGTATCTACAGAAGATCGTCGCGTCATTGCCGACACCCAGATCCAGCTGGGCAACTTGTATATGGCTGGTACAGCCCAAGTTGTCTGCACAGCCATTAGTAGCGATCAAGTGTGGAAACTAGATACCAGCAAAACGTTCACGTTCAAAATTGTTGAGTCGGGCAGGATCCTCACCAACTCATCCATAACCACAGCAAAAAGAGCTCCTTACCTTGAAATCCTGCAACGTCTAGCCATTGGCACGATTGCCAATACACGCACCTGCGACATTACTGAAATCGGTCTCAAATCAACTGTTTGGAAACAGATTGCTGGATTTCCTAACGTCAACAGCCAACCTAGCGCCAGCACAATTTCTTATTATGAAGAGAAAGGCGGCAGCATCCAGCTCGGTACAATCAATAGGTATCACAAGCGGATTAGCTTCTTCAGGCTGCAAATCCGCAGGCTTGGCATATCGAATGATGCTTGGACAGATCTTACTGATAACAAGTTATTTGCTGTCGAGGGCAATACCCCTCAAGCCAAATACAACTTTATCCGCATTGCGCATCCCAGTGGTCAATACGAGTTTCGCTTTGTTCCTTATCCAGGTGCAGGCGTAATTCGCAATTTTCTTAACCGCGCGGTTTATTTTTTGGGCGGCAGCGTCGCACAAAGATTTGCAGTTGGTGATTACGCCGTCACTTTTAACGGTTACCTTAAAGCCTTAACAGCGGACGCGGTTACGAACCCGGACTGGGTGGTTGGCGCACAACCTGTAGCTCCGGGAGGAATTATTCAATCAATCAGCCCACTCAGTATTGGGCCAGCTAGACCTACTGAAACCTACATTGGCACCGAGCGCGAAAGCTACCGGGACGAAAGGTACGAATTAACAGCCAGCAGCACCTGTCCGTTAGCTCGGAACGCGTGGGTTGAGTGGAAACAAAACCAGTGCGGGCATCCTCGAAATTCTCACAGTGAGTATTGGGATGGGATCTCTGGTGGCGGCGTCGGCAACCAAAAAGGAAGTCTTCGTTATACCCACAGGTATAGACCTTACAACAGCAGATACGAAGTTGTTGCCTACGAGGCATACTCAATTTATAGAGATTCATACCGTGATGTAACTAGAGAGCGCACACGCTATCAAGCCCCAACGGGTACGCAAACTGTCGGCGTGTCCGGAGGAACCGGCTCTGGCGCAACAGTAAGGGTTCAAAGGTACAGCAATGGGCGCTACGAATACACACTCGTCAATGCGGGTACTGGTTACACCCCAGCCGATCGCTTAACGGTCACTGCACTAGGCCGCACTCAAACATTGAGTATTACAACTGACGCGACAAACTACACTACAAACAGCCTGAATATTTACGACGCTGTTGCTGACATCGGCAAATACGACGTTGAGCGCATGAGCCACATGGACAATCCAGAACATCAGATTGTCTACGTCAATGAGCAAATTGAACAAACTACTGCTCCCGCATACAACAACCTGGCGCTTTTGGGGTTGCGCTTGAACGCATCACGCGAGTGGAGCAGCTTTGCTCAACTATCCGCCTACATCAAAAAAGGCATCGTCGTCCGGCGACTAATTGATGACAGCGGAAATCCAACCACAACCTTGGTCGGACCTACAAACAACTTTGCTGAAATCGCGTATGCCCTTCTGACCGATAATCGTTTTGGAGCTGGCACTGCGATTGGCGCTGACGCGGTTGACCGTGACCGCATGACGATCGCTGCTCGTTACTGCCGCGCCAACAACTTCACCTGGGACGGCGTGATTGCTAACCCGCTAAACCTGCGTGACTTTATCTATGAAAACGCGGGTTATTGCCTGTTGGACTTTACGATCCTTGGCGGTCAGTTCAGCTTGATTCCCACTGCAACTTACAACCCAAATAATTTTCGTATCGACAAAGATCGCGCCGTTGCCATCAAGGCGTTGTTTACCGACGGCAACATCCGCAATCTGAAAGTCAGCTGGCTTGATTCTGAGGAACGTCGCTTGTTCAAAGCGGTCGTGAAGTACCGCGAGGAGAAAACAAACGGCTTCCCGCAAGAAAAAATTATCAGTGTGCGTCTGTCAAACGCCCAAGGCGGAAGCGATGCCGACCCAGAGGAAAATTTTGATATGTCGAACTTCTGCACGCGACGCGACCACGCCCTGAAGTTTGCCCAGATGGCGCTCAAGATGCGTAAGGAAGTCGATCACGGCATCCAGTTTGAAACCACCCCGGCGAGTGCAATCGGTCTGCTGCCTGGTGAGCACTTCCGACTGGTGTCCGAAGCCACCCACACCAGCCGTTTCAACAACGGCGCAATTCTGGACGACGGCACTTTGGTAAGCAGCACGACATTTTCCAACGACAACTATTCGGTTCTGTACTGGGAGCCCGGATCAACGTCAGTAAGGACAGCAACCATGCAAGTTGCAAATGGTCGCTGCAACACAACCCGTCTGCGTGGAACAGTGTTCACGCTTGCCAACACCACCACAAACAGCCGTGTTTACAAGGTGGAAACATTGACGCTGACGGAAGACGGCTTTGTTGAGGTGACTGCTAGCTACGAACCAGTGTTTGCTGGTATGCAGATGGCTACGCTTGATTGGCTAGCAACGGACTTTGTTATTGAGGAGAGCTAATGGCTGCTGTTGCGTTCCCGAATTACCGTCCCACTAGCCGCCGTTATTCTCCCGGCGAATTTCCACAGCGCCAGTTTCAGGCACAAAACGGTGCTGTCACGACATTGCGGTACGGCAACAAGCGCAGCTCTGCCCGCTTGGATCTGACTTTTAGCAACATCCCGGACGCTCATGCCTACGCGATTCTGGATAACTACGAAGACGTTACGGTCGCAAACGACTGGGTGACCTTTACCACCGACAACGTGGCTGTTGGAGCCCAAAGTAATTTGCACCAGTACATCCGCGAAGTCGGGGGCAGTGGTTTGCACTGGCGCTATGCCGAACCACCCCAAGTCGAAAGTGTGCGTCCCGGACTCAGCACCGTGTCAGTCAGCTTTGTCGGAGAGTTGGATGGTGTTTAGAATGGCCTAAACGCTCGGTGAAATTGTGCCTTACTACAGCGGTCGTGACGGGTCACTTCTAGTTGGCACCACGACAATCGGACGTGTGCAGAACTGGTCGATCAACGCGACCGTCGATGTCCTGGAAACCACGGACCTCGGTGACAACGCTCGGACCTATACCCCTGGCATTAAGTCCGCCACCGGTTCCGCGACTTTCTTCTACCACACCGATACGCCTTCGACTTTGCTGGCACCGGTGATTCAAACTGGTGCTGTGGTTGACAGTGATAACGTGTCGCTGGATCTTCGCTGGGGCACCGGTAATAACTTACGTCGTATCCAAGCCACCGTTCTGATCAACAGCGCAGAAATCAGCGTACAAACCGGCGAGGTGATGTCTGCGACGATCAACTTTACGATGACCGGTGATTACAGTGCCCTCACTCTGACCTAAGCCATGGCTGTATTTTTAGGTGCGAACGGGCAAGTTGAGCTGCGTCGCACCGGCTCGGACGCAGCTATAACAGGCACCATTGCCATTTCCGACGTAAATACTCAAAACGATAGGTTTAGTTTTGGGTCCGATGAAATGGACCTTATTACTGGCGACCAGATTGAAATTAGAAGCACCAACAACAGCGTTCTCGACTTTATTGCTGCTTCCGGCTGGCCTGATAACACCCAACATAATGACGGCGTATTTTTTGTTTTTGTCGATGAAGTAGGCGGCATCAAGCTATATAACGACTTTGACGCTGCACTAGCTGGCGAGGTTGCAGGTCGTGTGTCCCTTGAAACCCCGTCGGCATCGCTGCCTGTTTCAATCACTGTCCGCAACGGCAATATCCGCATCCTGGGGCAAGTCAGCAACTACGAAATCAACACTGAAAGGTCCGCTGTTGATGTGACCGCGTTGAGCGAAGATTTTCGGCAGCAGTACAGCGGTCTGGTCAGTGGCAACGGACGAATCGAGTGCTTTTTTGACTATGAACGTCGCGGTTATTTAGACGCAAGTCAACGCCAAGTATCGGCAACCTACTTAGAAATGCCGATTTACATGAACCAATTGATTCTTCGCACCAGGCTTGGCAGCGAGTTTTTTGCAAAGCTGACGCTGGTTGGTCGAGGACCAAAGCCGTTCGGTACCACGGTGGACGATGACGACGAGATTTACTACGAGGTAAATGGAGTTATCACCAACGTTGCGATGGCGTTCGATCCTTCCGAACCTGTCCGCGCCACGATCGACTATGTGACGACTGGAGCAATTCGCCTACGCAGCAAGATGGTCTCGAACAACCTGTTGCAGGAAGACAGCGGGCGTCTGCGTCTGGAAGCCAACCAAGATGGCTTTATCGAACTCGAACAAGAGGAGTGACCCTAGACTGTAGAGCAGTAGTGCCAGCCTAGGCAGGGGGCAGCCATAGCCGACCTCAAGATTACAGAGCTTCCCGCCCTACTAAAGGCGGACCTTGAGGCTACTGACGAACTGGCTGTTGCGGACATTTCTGCCAGCGAGACACGCAGGATCGACGTTGCCGATCTGGTCGAAAAGGCTGTCAGCTCGCTGATTCCTGATGCCGTCATCCCTGGCGCAAAACTTACAGCTGACAGCGTTACCGCAACCCAGATTGCAACGGACGCAATTACTGCAGATGAGTTAGCCGATGACTCGGTTGATACCACTGCAATTGTCGATGCGGCTGTTACCGGAGCAAAAATTGCTGCCGACACGATCACGGCAGACAACATTGCGACCGATGCAATCACCGCTGATGAGCTAGCCGATGATTCTGTTGATACCGCTGCAATCGTTGATGCTGCTGTAACTACAGCCAAGATTGCAAATGATGCGATTACGGCTGACCTAATTGCCACGGATGCCGTTGGCGCAGATCAGCTTGCAGATGATTCCGTCGATACTGCGGCAATTGTTGATGCGGCAGTTACTGGCGCAAAGATTGCAGCAGACACAATTACTGCCGCCAACATTGCTGCCGACGCTGTTGGTTTATCTGAATTAGCCAATAACTCTGTAGATACCAGTGCAATCGTCGATGAGGCAGTAACGACCGCAAAGATTGTTGATGATGCTGTTACCGCCGCCAAAATTGCGACTGACGCGGTTGGTGCAGACCAACTAGCCAATAACTCGGTTGACACTGCTGCTGTCTTTGACCTTGCAATTACCAATGCAAAACTTGCTGGCAGCATCACCCAAGACAAGCTGTCAGGCGGCATCACCTACAGCCAATTAAGCATCAACGACGCCGAAATTCCTGGCGCAAAAATTGTAGGCAACAGCATCACAGCTAGTGAACTCGCTGCAAACAGTGTTGGCTCCAGTGAACTTGCCGACTCTTCTGTTGATACCAGCGCAATCATTGATGGCGCAGTAACCAACGCAAAACTTGCCACCGGAATCGACGGTGCCAAGATTACTGCCGCAACCGTTGACGGCGACGCCCTTGTCAATGGCACTGTCGATGCAGGCAAGCTGGATACAGCAACTGTTGGCGACGGACTTGAAGTTGATGCAGGCGTACTGGGTCACACCAACTCAGTTACCGGCGGCACTACAAGTGGCATCACGTTTGATGATCAAGGTCATATCACCGCAACCACAGCACTTGTCGGTTCTGACCTACCGCTGGCAACTTCTAGCGATGTTGGTGGCGTCAGTGTTCCTGGTTCATCTCAACTGGTCGTTAGTGGTACTGGCGAGCTTACCCACGCTGACTCAATTACTGCTGGTACGATCAGCGGCATTACCTACAACTCTGCCGGTCACATCACCGCAGTTACCGGTCTTGTTGGTACTGATCTGCCTGATGCAACTGACACGGTAAAAGGTGCTGTATCGGTTCCCGGCGACTCGATTGGCGTTGACGCTGGCGTCCTGACCCACCTCGATAGTGGTGCTTCTACCGGCACTTACACCAAAGTCACAATTGACGCCCGAGGTCACGTCACGGTTGGCGAACTGCTGACCGCAGCTGACATCCCCAATCTGGACGCCAGCAAAATCACCACTGGTACGTTCACCAGTGCGCTGCTGGCAGAAAACAGCGTTACGGCTGCCCAACTTGCTGATTACGGCATTGCCCAAGTCAGTGAAAGTCAGCCGACACCTGAATTTGCAGGTCAGTGGTGGATTAACCCAACCGACCGCTCGGCATACATTTGGGTCGGCACAGTCAGCCCTACCGTTAATGGTTACTGGTTGCTTGTCGGTTATGGCAGCCCGACGCAGCTCAACTTGCGTTTCGGTGGAACTTATGACGCCAGCGCCAATACTGTTACCAGCCTGAACCAATACGGCACGGAAGCCGGATTGACAATCGGGCAATCCCTTAGTGCGCCAAACTCCGCAAACAACGGCGTTTATCTGGCGGTCACCACTGCTGGTACGGGCGTAACACCTGCGCCGATCGCATCTTTGGCAATTGGTGACTGGGTGCTAAGCCAAGGCACAGGCGCGAACTGGACCAAGGTCGCCGTTGTGTCTGGTGCAAGCGGCACCTTCAATGATTACGACATCCTGAGCGACGGTACATACTTCAACCCCGACATGACGGGTGTTGCCGATGTCCGCGACGCACTGGAACTGTTGTGGGGACGAGTGCAGATTGCCACTGGAGCTACACGCGGCATCGTGCTTGAAACCACGGAAGTTGTGGTTGATAACACCACGGGTGCAATGACAATCGGCGTGGTTGACGATGGCACCTACTAATGACGCACAGAGCAGAGCCGTTTATCTACAGCGCCGAGCGTGTTCCCGTCGGTGGTGAGGTTGGGGACGTACTGCTTAAGGTGGGCTCCCCTAATTACTACACGGCTTGGCGCGACTTTACCTACGTCTTTGAAACCTACGACGTGGTGTTAGACGACGGAGAGTATTGAGGTCGGTACACTACTGAAGTAATCCCGTCCGCCCGGAGTTAAGGGAATGGCTTCGACTCATAAGTCTCTCCGTAGCAGCACTGCAAGCAAGCGTCCGACGACGAGCATTGCTGACGGTCAGATTGCGTTGAACACTAACGCCGCATCGCCGGGCTTGTTTTTCAAGGATTCAACTGGCGCGGACATTATTAAGGTTGGTCCCGTCCACGTTGGAACCACCGCACCTAACGCAACTCCCGCAGCAGGCGGCAGCACTGGAAATAGCACTGGCGAAGTTTGGCTGGACACCAGCCTGACCCCTGTTGGCGTCAAGATTTGGGATGGTTCTGCATGGCAGAACGCCACTCCGGCTGGTAGCACCACCGTCAAGGGTTTGCTGGAACTGGCAACTAACACCGAAACCCAAACCGGTACTGCTACTGCACTGGCTGTCACCCCGGCTGGCTTGCAGTCCAAGATGTCGGACAGTGTTGCAACAACTAGCAGCACGACGATCGCTAGTAGCACTGCCGTCAAATCTGCTTACGACGTAGCAGCTGCCGCACTTCCTGCTACGGGCGGGACGATGAGCGGTCAGCTGTTGATTAACTCAACTGGCTCGCTTGTTTTTGAAGGAGCGACTGAAGACGAATTTGAAACGACTCTTGCGGTTGCCGACCCGACTGCTGATCGCACGGTCACTATTCCCAATCAGAGCGGCAATTTTCTGATTAGCGGCAACGCAAGCATTGTTAATGCGGACGTAAATGCCAGCGCTGCAATTGCCGGCACCAAAATCAGCCCGAACTTTGGCAGTCAAAACGTCAGCACTACGGGCACCAGCACTGCCGCATCGTTCATCCCTACTAGCAACACCGCTCCCACCAACGGGGTTTATCTACCTTCGGCAAATAACGTAGCCATCTCGACCAATAGCGCGGGGAGGTTGTTTATTGACAGCTCGGGCAAAGTCGGAATTGGCGTAAGCCCTGACCAAAAACTACATGTATATGATTCTGCTTCTACGGTTGCAACTATTCAAAGCACCGGTACTACATCAAATATCCGATATATAAATTCAAGCGGAAACAACGTTTATGCTGGCTCTATTGATGGAAACAACTTTTACTGGTCTGTTGGAGGTTCAGAGCGTGCCCGCATCGACAGCGACGGCAGGTTGTTAGTTGGCACGTCTAGTGGGGAAACAAATTATTACTACACAACTGATGCGCGTACACCGAATGTTCAAATTTCCTGCACAAGTGATACTGGATTTGCCGTAACTGCGACAAATGGCGGTGTAACTGCTGTTTTAGCAAGTGGGCAGAACGTAACCACGAGTGGGCGCACGCTGGCCCAACAACTCTTCATGGGTTACGACGGGGCGAAATACCTCACAGCAGCGCGTATCAGAGCAGAAGCCGATGCAGCCACAGGCACTGACGATATGCCGGGCAGGCTCGTATTTTCTACGACGGCGAATGGGGCATCTTCCCCAACGGAGAGATTGCGTATTGATAGCACAGGGCTGCTGGATATAAGTGGTCGGCTTCATATAGGAACCAATATTGCTACTACAACTACTGATCTAGAGTTAGCATCTAACGCCGTTATACGGTCTGAAGATTCAATCAGGAATGTTGTCAATGACGGTGGTCATCATGCTTGGTGGGTCGGAGGAACAGACGCAAGTGCTGGAACGAGTGGCGCCAGCGAAGTAGCCCGCATCGACAGTTCGGGCAGGCTGTTAATTGGCACAGATAGTTCAAAAAATGCAGGCGGTTTAACCGGACAAGTTCAATTAGAAAGCACTACAAACGGCGGATCGACGTTAAGTATTTTACGACACGGTGACAATAATACCGGAGCATTTTTTGTACTCGGTAAAACACGCGGAACAAGTGTTGGTGATAATACTGTTGTTCAAGATGGAGATATTTTAGGTGAAATTAGATTTGCTGGCGCAGACGGCACAGACATAAACAACCGAGGCGCAGTAATTGAATGCCGAGTAGACGGCACTCCAGGCACAGATACAATGCCGGGGCGTCTTATGTTCTCCACAAACAGCGGAACGGGTTCGGCTAGCGCGACGGAGCGGATGCGTATTGACAGCGCGGGCAACGTCGGAATTGGTACCACCAGTCCCGTCAGAACCCTAGAGGTTGTTGAAAGTGATGTAAGCGTAACTCCCAACGGATCTAGTCCACTGGTTGTAAGGAGATCAGCAAGTGTAGGTATAAATTTGCTTTGCGAGAGCACGGGGGACGGCGGTATCTTCTTTGGGGATCCTGGCAATGTACAAATCGGCAGATTTGTTTATTCTCACTCAACTAATTCATTCCAATTTTATACCAGTAACACAGAAAAAGTTCGTATTACCACCGACGGCAACGTCGGAATCGGTACCTCTTCGCCCGTGGGCAGTTTGCATGTTGCTAACACTTCTACAGGAGCTGCTACTGGTTTGCGCGTTGAGAACAGTGAGGGTGCTGCCACCTTCTTTGCCGACGCAGCAGGGGTTCGGATTGATTGTGACGCAGTTACTAGCGCATTTACTCTTAACAGTTTGGGTAGAATTTTTTCGATCCCAACCTATGAATTGACATCAACATCAACGACAAACTATCTAAGAATTGCCTCCAGTGGTGCCATTTCTCGCTCCACTTCATCTATTGCATACAAAACAGATGTGGAGGACATGGACGATGCTTATGCAGACGCCATTCTGAATCTTCGCCCTGTCTGGTATCGCTCCACTTGCGAAGGCGACAATCCCGACCACAGCCACTGGGGCTTCATTGCAGAAGAAGTTGAGCAGGTTGATCCGCGTCTTTGCAGCTTCAAGGACGTTGAAGTCACTCAAGACGAAGCGGGCAATAACGTCGTCACTCCTCTGGACACACCAGTGGTTGACGGTGTTGACTACGCCGCACTCACGCCTTTGCTTCTTAATCTGATCAAGCGGCAGAAAACGCAAATCGAGGCATTGGAGGCTCGCCTTAATGCGGCTGGCTTGTAACTAGACCAAGGCGGGCAACCGGCCATTCCCAACAGGTTGCAAACCACTTATTCTTCTGAAGCACACGGTTTAATCATGGCTACCACCTTCACCTGGGGCATCAACACGCTTGAGCGCGAAGCCGCTGACGGTTTTGTGTTCACTGCTCACTACACCGTGAACGCTGAAGACGGCACCTACTCTGCTGGTGCTTACGGCTCCATCGGTCTTGAGCGTCCCGACACCCTGATTCCTTATGCCGACCTCACCGAAGACGATGTGATTGGCTGGGTCAAAGAAAAGCTCGGTGGCGCCGAAAAAATTGCCGAAATCGAAGCTGCCCTTCAAGCCCAGCTTGACGAACAGCGTGCGCCTAGCAAAGCTAACGGCGTGCCCTGGTAATGGCTGTCAAAAGCAAAACGGCACTGGGGCGGGTTGAACACCGCCCTGGCAAGCCTAAGAAAACCCGTCAAGGTGCGGGTCAACACTCAAAAGCCAGTCACGGTCGCAAAAAATATCGCGGCCAAGGTCGGTGATGGATAACCGTTTGTCGCTGCTCGGTGGTCTGCTGGCACTGCTAACCACTGTTGTGGCGACAACGGTCACCATCGACTCGCGCTACGCCAAGTCTGCCGAAGTCAAAGAACAGTTCTGCCAAGCCCGCAAGCAGCAATTACGGGATCGCATTTTTGAACTGGATCTAAAGGCGAGCAAAACGCCAAACGATCGAGCTTTGCGAGAATATCTGCAACAGCAACTTCGTGATGGATGCTGAAACTTTAGAGAACTGGCGCAAGATTAAGGCAGCGCTAGAAGCAGCAGGAAAAACTAACTGTGACTATTACCGCAGGGCAGTAGTAATTTTGCGCGGCCTGCCAGATCCATGGCGCCCGCCTTCGATAAAATAATTACAACGATTGACCGCCGTGGACCCCTTTCTGACGCCACTAGCCACGGCAGCGATCATCGCCGGCGTTGGTGCCTTATGGCGCATCGACAAACGCGCCAGCATCATG
>Ga0222715_10002087_pt1 | contig 18509 bp, 26 predicted proteins | sample C33_9DmetaG_FD_165056 | JGI IMG/M metagenome (GOLD analysis project Ga0222715, IMG submission 165056) | Estuarine water microbial communities from San Francisco Bay, California, United States - C33_9D | ecosystem: Environmental > Aquatic > Marine > Unclassified | place: USA: California... | reverse complement strand
TGACTAATCCCACTTGGGCGTACCCAATTTCGGTTTCAATTTTACCTGTTTTCAATTTATTAACTACATTGACGAGTTTAGGATCTCTGACGAGAGTCGTTTCTGACATTTATAGTGTACTGAGAAATTATTTTAAATCCCTTGATACCATTTCCTTTACCATATCTTCGAGTGATGTAGATCTCGGGTTCCAGTTTAATTTATGTATAGCTTTTGATGGGTCACCGAGTAATTTATCAACTTCTGTTGGTCTAAAAAACTCCGGGTTTACTCGAACGACGACTCTATTTGTACTGATATCTATACCAACTTCATCTACACCTTCACCTTCGAACTTCAAATCAATATCGACGTGTTTAAATGCTATACGTACAAAATCGCGTACAGATGTAGTTTCACCTGTTGCTATGACGTAATCTTCTGGTTCGTCTTGTTGTAGAATTTTCCACATACATTCAACGTAATCACGTGCGTGTCCCCAATCGCGTGTCGCATTTAAGTTTCCTAGGTATAAACACTCTTGTTTACCCAAACTTATATTAGCGGCACCGAGTGTAATTTTACGTGTGACGAAGTTTTCACCTCGTCTCGGTGATTCATGGTTAAACATTATACCGTTACACGCGTACATACCGTATATTTCCCTATAGTTGACTATAGACCAATACCCCATGAGTTTTGAAACACCGTATGGTGATCTTGGGTAGAAAGGTGTGTTTTCATTTTGTGGTACTTCTTGAACTTTACCAAACAGTTCTGATGTAGAAGCTTGGTACAGTTTACACGTTTTAATCTGTCCCGATAATCGTATAGCTTCTAGAATTTTCAAAACACCTATACCATCTACTTCTGATGTATACACGGGCATTTTAAACGATAAACCTACATGTGATTGTGCAGCGAGATTATAAATTTCATTTGGTTGAACAGATTTTATTGTATCGGTAAGTGCGGGTAAGTCTGTCATGTCACCATAATGCATATGTAAATTTTTATGGTTTCTGTATTTATGTTCTATAATGGTATTAATACGAGATTCGGTATAAGATGAACGTCTTTCTATACCATGAACTTCGTAACCCTTTTCAAGTAAAAATTCAGCTAAATATGAACCATCTTGACCAGTTATACCTGTAATTAAGGCGATCATATATTTAAAGCTATTACTTATACTTTAAGTATATTATTTTATACTAATTTGAACCGGTATATTATAAAATTGTATATAATAAATAAAAAATAAAAAAATAAACTTAAGGAATATATTCATAATTTAATGATAATGAGTCAATTTGGTGCCGATAAATGGGTACTGAAAAACAATCCAGAAACTGGATTTTATGTGGATCTAGGATGTCACGACGGGGAAGATCTTAGTAATACAAAAGAGCTTGATGAACGTGGGTGGAAAGGTATATGTATAGATCCATTTCCATGTAATTTTGAAAAGAGGACCGGTAAAGTTGTAAAAGCATGTGTATATTCGTTCCCTGATTTAGAAATAATATTTGATTATTCAAAAGATTCACCTGCATTATCTGGTATTTCGGATACACTCGGTATACACAAGAATCATATGTATATGAACACTACAATTGAAAAACATAAGTTTAAAACAAGAACACTTGAATCTATATTAGATGAACATGACGCTCCTAAAAATATTGAATATCTTAATATTGATATAGAAGGTGCTGAATTTGAAGTTTTACGTACATTCCCGTTTCATAAATATTCATTTAAATTAATAACATGTGAGCATAATTTCGAAAACACGAAACGTAATATGATTCATGCACTTTTACATATGAAAGGGTATGTTCGTGTTAACAAAGAAGAAAATGAAGATGACTGGTATGTTAATACTAAATGGGATAAATAGTTTAAAGATGGTATATTATTAATATATAATAATGTTAATTGATGTATCAAATGGCGAGATCATAGATAAAATAACTATCCTTGAAATTAAAATGGATAGAATAAAAGACGAAAATAAATTGAAAAATGTTAAAACTGAACTTGATATACTTTTAAAGTTTGATTTTGATACCAAATATAAGGGTGCTATGAAAGATGTAAATGAAAGAATTTGGGATTGTGAAGAACTTATACGTAGAATGAGTAAGGAAAACCCTATGTATCAAACTGATACTACAATCCTATATGAATTTATTAAGTGCGCTATAAATATCCACGTATTTAACGATGAACGCGCGCGTATTAAAAAACTTATAAATATAGAAACTGGTTCTGAAATTATGGAAGAAAAGAGTTATTAATCTACAAAAGACCATACATGATCACTAAAAACTGTTTTAACTATGTCGGGTTTATAATACAAATGTGAAATATTTAGATGAAAAAAATTTGTTTTTTTATTACCAAGTTTCATCATTTCTATCAACCAAGCATATGAACTATTCATACAATGTACTTCATTTGCATTTTCAATTAGATGTATATAATCAAAAATGTTATAATCATCGCATTGATAGAAGTGAGTACTAACGAGTTTAGAATCTGGTTTATATACAAACATATCAGTTTTTACATTTATACATGTGTTTCTTTCGTTATCATCATGTACGAATATATAATCTTTTGATGGTGGAGTAATTTGTATAGAATTGTTTCTTATAACCTTAAATTTTGTATACATGTATAGCGGATTTACTTTTGCCTGTAGATATACGCCATGTGCCCAGTTGGTGGCACTGGTATATACATTCCATGTTGCATCATTCATACCGTATGTTGCTAATGGAAGTACTCTACTTCCTTTTGGTATTTTAGAACGTATATATGAGGGATTTACATTATCAATTGGTATGATATTTACTCTATCACGTATGTCTTTGTACATAAATTCTACTGATTTTTCGTGATTTTGTTTTACAAAAATATTGACATTTTCATTTTCTGCAAAGTGTCTAACCATACCATTCAGCATTATTTGATCACCTAATCCTAAATGATGTAAAATTGTTATAGATGACATTATATAAATTATATATTTATTTCTTTAATTAAAGAAATGTATATATTTAAACATTAGATGATAACGGAACCCGATTGGTATGGTAAGTCTTCTAATCCAAATGGTATTGTTAATATAGGTGAAAATACAAAGATACGTGAGTTAGTTATTATAAATAAACCGACTGAACATGAAACGTATATAGGGAGTAACTGTTATTTAATGAATAGATGTTTTGTTGGACACGACTGTCGTATAGGAAATAATGTACAGTTAAATCCTGGATGTAGTATAGCTGGTTTTGTTACTATAAATGACTATTCGTGTATAGGTATGAATGCCTCTATACACCAACACTCTAAAATAGGAAAATGTTGTATAATTGGTGCCGGAAGTTTTTTTAAAGGTGAAACTCCATCGGGTATAACATGGGGTGGTGTACCCGCGAAACCTATAAAAGTAAATGATATAGGTATAGAACGTTCCGATTTATCAAATATCGAGAAAGAATTAATTATTCATAACGCAAAATTGTTTATTGACAGATTCAAGGCTTCTAGCAATATCTAATGGATAACCTATAGTATTCCTGTTTACAAATTGTTTTATATTTTCTTCAATTGCATCCGTTTTTTCTATATTACCTATATTTTCTATAAAAAATTCATCTTTTGATGACCATCTATAGACAATATCTTTACAATATAGACTTATATTACGATATTTTTTTAGCGACGAATTACTAACTTCAATATTAAACGTTATATTATTTTGACTTGTTCCATTTATAAGAACGGAAGTATCCGTTGCATAAATGATATATATGTCTTTTATGGTATCTAGGGATTTCATTAATAAAAATGTCAAAATTGATATAGGATGTATAGCTAAATCTGATACTATAGTTACGTCACTTGGTATCATGGAACCGTCATTTAACCATTTCATTTCAATATGTTTAATATCCTTATTTTCACCAAGTGTTTTTATAGAATTATGTTGAAGCCATGTGAAGTCACAATATAAAAATACATCGTCGGGTTTTTTAGAAAATATATCTAACGTTTCATGTAATGTAGGACATATAGGTTTTTCCACCCATATATCTTTAACACCTTTATTAAAAAGATCAATGAGTATACTATGATGTGTACTTGCGGGTGATGTGACAAACCATTTACCATCCGTAAAATTTATTTCGTCTAATGATTTATAATCTGCATTTATGTTATACGGATCTACGGTAATAATTTCGACATTAGATTTTTTTTCAAGTTTACTTTTTATTATTTTTCCAAAATATCCTAAACCAATCACGACTGATTTCATTATTAAAGATTAAACACTTATATTCTTTAATAATGAAAGTTCCTTTTAATGATTTAAAAAGAATACACGATCCCCTTAAAAATAGATTTCATGAAATTTTAGATCAAGTTTTAGATAAATGTTCTTTTGTGGGTGACGTTAATTTTGCAGTAGAATTTTCAAAATATACCAGTTCCATGTACGGTGTATCATGTAATAGTGGTACAGACGCACTTTATATTGCTATAAAATCATTAGAACTTAAACCTAATTCAAAAATAGCTGTACCGGCTATATCATATGCTGCGACAGCTATGGCAGTTCTTAACGCGGGTCACATACCAGTTTTCATAGATGTTAATAAAGAAACTGGTTTAATGTTAGTTGAAACGGTAAAAAATGTAGATTGTGTAATACCTGTACACTTATACGGACAATGTGTAAATGTTTCTAAGTTATTAGATCTTAATATTCCTATAATTGAAGATTGTGCACAAGCACACGGTGCTATTATTGATGGAAAACATGTTGGTACTATAGGAAATATAGGATGTTTTTCAATGTATCCAGGTAAAAATTTAGGTGCGTTAGGTGACGCGGGTGTGTGTATTACAAACAATGAAACACTATCGATTAAAATGAAACAATATGCGAGTTTAGGAGCTCAAAAGGATAATAGGTATAATCATATAACTGATGGTATAAATAGTCGAATGGATGGTATTCAGGGTTTATTTTTAAAGGAAAAACTTAAACATTTAAATGAATGGACGAATGATAGAATTCGTATAGGTGAAATATACAATTCAAAATATAATTTTCCTAAGAGAAGTGATATAGGTAAAGATGTATATCACGTTTACTATACTTTACAAGATGACAGAGACGACTATATAAAATACATGAATGAAAATGGTATACAAACCGGAATACATTACCCAATATCATTACCAGAATTGGAATGTTTTAAAGGGTACACCGGTGGTACCATTTGCATAAATGCAAAAGATTTTTGTAAAAAATGTGTGAGTTTACCACTTTTTCCTTACATGACTATAGATGAAATTGATTTTACATTAAAGTGTCATATAGACTATCACCTTCAGGAGATATGAAATGACCATTAGCGTGCCATCTATTATCTTGTTTCTCTATAGATTTAATATGCCAAACTGCTACACTAGGGTCTGCGTTTAATAAAACTCTTTTATCAGTCCCTATTATGTTTTCGTGTAATTCGTTACCATATTTAATTTGTGGTGTATTTTTGAATACTCTACATATATAATCCGGCCAATTTATCCAGTCAAGTTCATTTGTTCTAAAATTACATTTTTTAAGCCATTCTTTTGTAAATCCTGGGTGAATATTTATTCTTGGTACCATTATCAATTCGGCTCCAGAATCGTGTATCATTTTTTTAAGGTTTATAATAAGATTTTCTTTTGGCATTTCATCTGGATCTATGATAAATATATAATCACCCGAACACTTTGTTAAATGAAAGTTTCTATGTTCCGCGAAGTTACCATCAAAATCTCTTTCACATGTAACTATTTTATCACCAAAATACTTTATAACACTTTTAACGTTGTCGGTAACATGTGCTGTATCTATTAAAATATTAATTTCATCTTCTTCATCCTTTACTTTTAGTAAGAAAGATACAAGTGAAAATAAATCACGGGATTCGTTACATACACAAATAGCGTAAGATAGTTTCATTATATTAAAGAAAGATATTATAATCTTTAATATTATGTCGTAATTGTAAATGATAAAGTATACGAATTTTTAGCCATGTAACTGTGTTATTTTTCAATATTTTTTTCTAAAAAACTGTTCATAACATTGCAAATATATTCGATATCTTCTATTGTTAATTCTGGATACAATGGTGGACATACATGGTTTTTACACATATATTCTGTTACCGGAAGATTATATTTTTCATTAGAATATGCAGGCATTTCGTGAACACCTTTAAAATATACTTCACCTGTAAAATTAATATTCTTTTTCTTAACAAATTCTCGTAGCTCTTCTCTTTTTTCTCTGGCTGAATTTAACAATATAACTATACATTTATAGTATGAACATAAACCATCACTTTGTTTTACTACTTTAAACCATTTTTTATCAAGTTTTTCTGAGTATATATCAATAAGAACATTACGTTTTTTTATTCTATTATATACGCGTTCACATTCAAGTGAACCAAGTAAACCTGTAAGTTCTGATATTTTACCATTTACTCCTCCATCCTCTCTGATTTGAACAAGTCTAGATGGGTTACCATTATGTATCTGTTTACCAAATTCTTTTATACTACACATAATATCGTATAATTCTTTTGAATGAGTTGTTATCATACCAGCTTCTCCGGCTGTCATGACTTTTGTAGGAAAAAATGAAAATGCTGCGATGTCTCCTATACTACCAGCATATTCTCCATGTGAGTGTGAAAGATGTGCATGTGCAGCGTCTTCAATAAGCCTGACATTGTGTTTTTTACATATATTTCTTATTATTGCAAAGTTAGGTGATATTATACCACCAATATGCACTATTATTACAGCTGATATTTCATCTTTTTTATGATTAGAAAGAATTTTTTCCAATTCAATTGGACATATTTGAAGATATTCATCTTCTATATCTACAAACTTTACAATTCCACCAGAATTTTTCACAGCATTTTGTGTTGCAAAAAATGTATTACTTGGTGTTATTACAATTTTTTTAGATACATTTATTGATCTCAATGCTATTTCTAATGCTATAGTACCTGAATTTACTGCTATAGTATAAGGAGCGTTTATAAGTTTGCTAAATTTTTCTTCAAATTCATGAACATATTTACTGTTACTTAATGGTCTCCCGGAAGTAAGAATATCTCTACTTTTTTCACAAAAAGTATTTACCATATCATCATCAAATTTTAAATCAAATATTGGTATATTTTTATTTATTTTTTCAACGGGTAATTGCAATTTAGAAAATAATTTAGGTATACCATGAATACCTTTATCACCTTTAGATTCTAATATTTTGTTTAATAAAATACAATCACTCTTTTCTAAAATGCAATGTACAAATCCATCTATAGCACGTGTAATAATTTTATTTTTATTTTGATAAATAACTTGACCAATTTTTGAATTATTAAATAATTCTACGTCAATAATATCCATATCATCTAATGTTACCACTTTTTCAACTTTAAACCATATTTCATTTTCATCTACATTTGTTCTTATAGTTGGATAAGGATTAAAAACTTGAGAATCTGAAAATCTCTGAATAAAAATACATCTCCAAAACCACGAAATATATGATTCATTAGGTTGCCCCTTGGTATGATATTTAGAATTTTCATATTTATTTACTTCTTTTAATAAATTTATTTTAGACATATCATAATTACCCGTTTTTAATGCGTTTAATACTAAAGGAAAACGATTAATAGCGTTTTCACATAATATATTATAAACTTCTTCAGATGTATTACGTTCTTCTTCTGTATTAATTTCAAATATATCTATTATAGAGTTAGGTTCGGGTGAATCTATTTTATTATTACAAAAATACGTTGTAAAACCTTGGGTTTGATTTTCTAAAATTCCCCACATTGAAGGATTACATCCTCTATTTTTAGGAATTAAACCAAAATGTGTATTTATAACACCGTATTTTGAACCTTTACATAAAAAATCGTCTTTTATTATACCGTCGTACCCTCCTAAAATTACTACATCTGCATTATATGAAGATAACTTATCAACATGATTATTTACATTAATATTACCCAAAAATGGTATATTGTTATCATTACATATATTTTGTAATTCATTTTCTAATAAATCTGAATGTCCTCTCTTTTTGACTTTGGATGTTGCATAAACTACTTCAAAATTTTCATCATTAACAAGATGTTTTAAATACTCTAAACCATATTTGCTTATTCCAAGAAAACCTATTTTTTTTATATCAATTGTTAATATTTCTGGTTTTATTACAATTTTAATACAATCTTTGTATTCTGATGCAATTTCAAATGCTTCTTGTATATTTTTTAATGGAATTTTGTGTGTTATTATTTTTTTACAACTTTCTGTGATATATTTATTTTCGTCTAATAATTTTAAACACGTTTCTAAACACTGATTAGATCTTCTTACGTTTATAATTGAAATTTCTTTTGTGCGTGCTTTATGAGGGTTAAAATTTAAAAAATCGACTTCTGGTATACCAACTAATGCAACTGTGCCATTTATAGAACTTATATTTACACACGAATTAAAACTTTCTAATGTACCTGCACAATCAATAACAAGTTCACATCCTTGGTTATTTGTTAATTCTTTTATTTTATTTACAGAATCTTTCCATAAAAATGCATGTTTAGCACCTAATGATATAGCAATATCCCGACGGAATTTTATATCATCGACGATAAAAATATTTTTTATACCTTGTGATTTAAGTATGATTAAATGACATAAACCTATAGATCCGGCTCCGTATATTACAACATTACCATCTATCAATTCTATAATTTTTGTACTACACAAATTATATGTGTGAAGAGCAACTGCTAATGGTTCACATACACATGCAAGTGACAAATCCACTGAATCTGGAACTTTGAATACTTGTATTTTATTTACACATACAAAATTTGCAAAACAACCGGGCGTTTTATTTGTACCCATAAATGTACCTTTATCACAAAGATTGTGTTTTCCACGTAAAGACCATTTTGAATCTAGACATGGACACCCTGGTTCAATCGCAACGCGATCACCTATAGAAAAACCAGGTATGTTATTCGGATTTACGACTATACCAGAAGGTTCGTGTCCCATATACATTGGAAGTTCTGTTTTAAAACTCCCGAGACCACCATTTCTAAAATAATGCAAATCTGAACCACATATACCAGCATCTGTTATACGTATAAGTAATTCACCTTCTTTTGGTGTCGGAATATCCATTTTATGTATTTTCATTTTACCAACATTACTGAGTAAAGCTATGTTATTATACGTTTGCATATGTATAAATTTAATTATTTCTTTAATATGTTATTTATAATTTTAATAGATTCATTATAGTTTATTTCCCACCATTTACCATAAAACACTTTTTTTAGAAAATCTGGAATGTGTGTGTAATCTATATCAATTTCATTAGAAGGTAATGGTATTATGTCTACATTGAGTTGTTTAAATACACCCTGTTCATGACTAATTATAGGTTTGTTAAAATATTTAGCTTCGAGATGTAATAAACCTACACCTTCACCTCTTGTAAACGTTACACAATAATCACATAAATTAAAAAGTGAAGCTAATTTTTCATTGGAAAGACGTTCAGTTATAACGTGTATATTTTTTGTTATAGTTAAATTATCAGGTTTATTTGTTTTAACAATAAGTATATGTTCTGTATTTTCAAGTATATTTGCAAAAAACTTTGTAAGTGATGTGACGTTTTTTCGAACATCGTTTGTCCCATTGTATAAAAATATAAGTTTGCTTGGGTCTGGTTTTTTATATAGTACTTTAGGTTTAGAACGAATGAACGAAGATGTCCATTTATTTAACGCTTCACATTTAATACCATATTTTGTTAGTATATTTTTGAGATAGTCATAAGGTACTATAACTTTATCAAAAAGTTTCATTTTTTCTATAATTTCTGGATGAACATCATTAGTTTCAAACATTGTACATAGATTTATATTTTTATATATTTTTCGTAATTGGTTAACTATATTTTCCCAATGTGGATATGTTTCTATAAGTTCTGACAGTGTAAATGTATTCTGTTCACTATCGCCAGTAATACCTAAATCCTGTTCTAAGAAGAAACGACCCTGAACTTTACCAAACATTTTGTTTAAAAAATAATTTATTCTTTAAATTGTATACTTTTATCATTTATAAATCCCCAATTTTCAGAATTATTTGTTTTTTTATCTGTTTTCATATCATTAAGTAGATGTACTCTTTCGTCTCTCTCGTGATTTAAATGATATATAGGTGGAAAGTTGTAACCAGTAACGTTACCACCTGACATTATAACTTTATATTGTGTATATGTATCATTATATAGACGTTTAGTCATATTTTCTTCAAAACCTCTTATTTTATACCACGTTTCTTTATGAGCTATTTGAAAATCGCCACAACCACCTACTACACTGGCCAGTTGATAAATATAATTTGTGGGATATTTTTCTATAATTTCTTTATTAATTGAAACGTAAGGACTCATTATTGTTTTTGAAATGGGTTCTATTCCAAAAATAATTGGTAAAGATTCTAAATCAATGTTATTTGGTTTAAAATATTTTTTTATGTCATCGAGTTCTATATTATTTCTGGATAAAGTTATCATATCACCTATTTTTAACTTTTTAGTTAATAATTCTAAATAATCTCTTTTTTGTGGGAGTATATCAATATTACTACTTACTATTATATTACCAGAAGATCTTCTTATTCCTATATTCCTTGCTAAAACTTCGCACATTTTTTGGTTATTTTTATCATCGTTTAACAATTCTTTAACTTTACATGGTCTTATTTCGATAACTTTTAATTTACTCTTATCTTTTATTTCAATTTCATCTATTAATATTTTTTTATCTGTATCAGTATTCCAATCTACATAAATTACTTCGTCAAAAACTTCTAGGAAAGCGTTTATACTATATGAAAATCTTTCTATTAAATGACCTCCGTAATTATCATTTCTACCACATAAAATAACAGAAATCATATATTAAAGATTTGCGTTATTTCTTTAATATATGTCGCGGAAAATTATAATAACTACTACTATAAATAAACCAACCGAAGCAACAAAAAAATTTGCAAAACTAAACGATTGGGATTTTTTAGTAGTTGGAGATACTAAAACTCCTCATGAAGAGTATAAAAATTATAATTATTTACATCCAGAAGATCAAGAGAAATTGGATAAAACACTTTCTGATATAATAGGATGGAAATCTATTCAAAGAAGAAACATGGGTTTCTTGTATGCATTGAAAAATGGTTACGACTATATTGCAACTGTTGATGATGATAACATACCATATGATAATTGGGGTGAATTTTTCAAACCACAAGAAATTGATGTATTTTCCACAAAGTTTAATTTTTTTGATCCATTGAGTGTAACAAATTATAATCATCTGTGGCACAGGGGGTTTCCACTTCAACATGTTCATAAAAAAAATGAAGTAACACAAACTAAAAAGTTTTTTGAAAAGTTTGATGTTCAAGCTAATTTATGGGATGGTGATCCAGACGTTGATGCGTTATGTAGAATGATTTATGCACCCGAATGTAAATTTAATAATTCATGGTACACTACTACGGATTTAGCGCCGTTTAATAGCCAAAATACAATTTTATCTAAAAATGCACTTGAACATTATTATATGTTTGATAGGGTTGGACGCATGGATGATATATTTGGTTCTTATATTTTACAGAAGAAAGGGTTTAAAGTTGTTTATGGTCCACCGACAGTTTATCAAGATAGGAATGAGCATGATCTAACTATTGATATGAAAAAGGAGTACATTGGTTATGAAAATGTTAAAAATATTATCGAAGACGAAAGTTTTATACCTATGGACGGTTATAATAGATATAGAGAAGTTGTAACTACTTATAAAAAATAATATCTGAATAATCTATATGTTCGAAAAAGAATTGGAATGTATCGATGCGCTTAATGCTGATAATGTTAATAATATGGCGCAACTCGAGAACATATTAGAATTTCATAAAATACACATGTCTACCGATGATGACAAATATATATTAAGTGAATATTCAGTATGTGATAAGGTAAGTAAAGATGTAATATCGTGGTACTATCGTAATAAAAATATACTCAAACAGATGAAAGAATGGTCAGATATTTATAAAGAAGAATTAGTTCAGTATAAACAAAAGGTTTCAGACGTTAAAAACCGGATAAACGAAATGAAAAAACATTAATATAGTTTCAATATTTCAGCAACGGCTGGGTGTCGTAAGATGTCTTCATCGTCCATGATGACATGTTCGATATATTCTAATTCCAAACATTTTATTCGTTTAACAAGATCGGCAAGACCGTTTCTTGGACCTAAATCACTTTGTTTCAGGTCACCCATGACGATCATTTTTGAATTATCACCGAGACGTGTTAAAAGCATCTTCATTTGGTTTGGTGTACTATTTTGCATTTCGTCTGCAATAATAAAAGATTCATTAAATGTTCTACCTCTCATAAACCCTAATGGTTCTATTCTAACGTGTTTTTCAAGTTGGTTCCGTGTAAGGTAATTTTCAAAAACGTCCATCATTGGTCGTGTCCATGGTTCCATTTTACGTTCCATTTCACCTGGTAAATATCCCATATCTTCATCTGCCGCAACTATCGGTCTTGTGAGTATGAGACGTTGACATTCCTTATTTACTAATTTTTCTGCTGCGACCTGACACCCAAACATGGTTTTACCCGAACCCGCTGGACCGGTTGCGATTATAATAGGTTTTGTCCCCTGTATAACCCTCAAATATTCGCATTGTCCGGGAGTTTTGGGGAAGTTCATCTGTATAAATTAACTTAAGGTTTTTTCTCTACTAATATAATAATATGATACTACAAAGTATTAGAATACCGTGTACTTTTAAACCTGTAAAAACACGAAATGTAAAAAGACAAATAAAATGTTCATCTGGGAGTGATTATTCCGAACAAACGTTTGACGATGTCGATACTGTACTTATAAAATATTTTACGTTTAGATCTACACAATATACGTTGGGACAGGTATATGAAATGGATATGTCACATATGAAAAGTGAATTCAATTGGTTATGTGATTTTTCCAATGAACATAATCCAAGTTCTGGTGATGCGTTTATTGAGGCACTATATGAAAATGGTAAAACAAATATTGCATCGCGTATTATGGAAAATAGAGAAGGGTTATTAAAACGCTGGTTATCACAAACGACCGAAACGAATGGTGAAAAAATAGGACTAAAAATGCACACTAAAAATATGGATATATCTCGAAACATGTTAACAAAGTCACTTGAAAAAACACCAGAACCAACTAAATCTATGGATGAGGTATAAAGATTTTTCTCTTTTTATTGTAAGATGCAGTTTCATTTTATAGGTATTATAAGAGGTGGATATACAACTATAATAGATCCGGATGGTACACCACGTATAATATGTTTCAGTGAAAGGAAAACCGCGCGTAAGTGTATAGATTATATAACTGGGTATCGCTCCGCATATGGCGTTTGGCCCGATATGAATCTACAGGAACCCGTCGCACGTATAAATGCTGATATACTCGCAAAAAAACGATCACCCGAGGAAGTAAAGAAATACGTTTATTTAGAAGAAAAGGTTAAAAGTCAGCTCGATGAAATGTCGGCCGGGACAGGTATATGTTACTTTTATTGTCATAATTTCGATTATAAGGAAGATTTATTAAGAATAAACATGTCGGGGCAAAAAATAGAAGGTGAAGCAGATGATAGATATTATAAATCGCGTTTGAACACGAGGTTAAAGGGTGTATGAATATATAATATAAATGTCCTTTGTTAAACAATTCGATCCTACAAAAAAAGAAGATGTAGAGTGGTTACAAGAAATAGATGTATCCATGTCAAAAGCAAGCAATCAAGAAAAATATGGTAGTGTAGATTTCATGAAAATAGTAAATGATAACCCATTTGGTATTAAAATGACAAACCCAATGGAGTGGGCGGAATCACATTTTCAACTCTGCATGAAGTTTACTCAAGCTGTCTTCCGAGGAGTAGCTTATATTCCTACTCAAAGGACGACTGATTAAGTGTGTAGATGATCTCGTTCTGGGGTGCGTCTCTTTTGTCATCTGATGATACTCTTTGAGTGTAAAATCTTGTGGTTCAGAGTCTTCGTCCATTCGTACGAGTAAAATCCTACCCATAACAGTCATATTTGTAAAGGGTCTGGGGAGTCTATTTAAATTCATCGATAATTCAAATATAGACGATTCACATGTAACTATAACAACAGATTTATCAGGCCATTGTCCTAGAAATGTGGCTTTACCCCGTAAAATTTTATAAATTTCATTTTTTTCAGGTGAAATATCTAAATCTATTTCATGAATATCATTTTTTCCCTCATTTACTAAAACTGCAAGTGTCATTCCTAGGATGTACAAATAAAAAAGTTGCTTTTAATAAATGAACAAAGTTGTCATATCATTCATTGCCCTCGTTATCGTATTCTTTATACTCAGAGAGTCTGAGTTATACACAAACCTCGTATTAGATACGGAATGGAAGGAAACACGTAACAGACCACTCACTACATCCGATCCATTCAATACATGCTCCCCTGAATCTTTTGGTGATTGTAAAAAAGTTAAAATGCCACACTTAAGTAGAGCTTAATTTCAGAAGTAATAAAATGTTATCGAGAGAATACGCCCTTGAAAATTATGCTGAATTACTCGGTTTACCTAAAGAAGATACAATATGTATAAATTTGGAAAAGTCTACGTATAACACGACCATACGCAGAACAAATGAACTGGGTGATGTACCCGCAGTCGAGAATCGGTTCTTCGTAAACCGATACAAACATACATTTTTAAAAATTAAACATAATTTAATACACTCACCAACACTCAAAAACCGTATTTTAAGTGGTGAGTTAAAACCAAAAAGTGTTCTAGAATTATCTCACCAGGGTTTATGGCCAGGTGGACCATATTCAAAATTATTAGAAGAAAATATTAGACAAAATATGAAAAAGGATTGGGTTACGAATATGATTAATGATCCGGAATATAAGGGTATGTTTAGGTGTAATCGGTGTAAATCGTATAAGACGACCTTTTATCAAATGCAAACACGTAGTGCTGATGAACCAATGACGGTATTTGTTACGTGTCACAATTGTAATTCTAGGTGGAAATCATAATTTTTAGTGCGTGTTGTGTATCTGTTAAATCAGTATCCTGATCTCCAACAGATAAAATATAATTTAAACCTGATTCACGTTTAATATTACCTTTATTATGTGCTGGTGTTATGACAAGTGCATCGTACGGTATACCATATTGTTTAAGTTGGTATTGAGTAATTTCTACTGTTCCTCTTACAGCTGGACGAGCTGTAATAATGATAATTTTATAGCCTAACTGTTTAGCATAATGTAATAACTTAATAATAGGAACATTTGCATTACCATTCGTAAAAATAAGAGTATCATCTATGTCGAACATAACGGCGTCTTTTTCACCAACCACTCTATTTTTAAGAATTGCGTCCATTTAATATACTTTAAGAATTAAAAACATCTAAAATAAAATGGAAAACCAGATCATTGACGTTGATTTTGAAGACGGTTTTAAGTCTATCGCGAAAATAATAAAAGATGGTCAGAGTGAATATGAAGTAGCACTACTCGAATATTATGGTGATGGAGAATGGGATTTTGATACTGAAGAACCAATTCTTATTACTAAGGACTCTGTATCCGGATTCTATGATACTACAGATCTTGAAAATACAGGTTTATACGAAAAACTTAAGAATGGTATGTATGTCGAGGTGGACGAATCTGATTTTGAATACGAAATAGCATCTTCAGAAGACGACGAATCGGAATCGGATGTATCACTGGACGACGAAGAATTTTAATATTGGTGTACTATAAATGAAAAACCAATATATGTTACCAGCTTCCATAGTCGCCCTCGTGGTTCTTTATACCTTTATGTATAAACCAAACAAAAGTGAAAAGTATTGTGGTGCGTGTGGATTAAAGTAATCTCGCTCTATAGTACTAATGGACCCCTTTAAGAAACGCGTCACGAAAAACGATAAGAAGGCTAAAAAAGGATTATATACACAAAAGTATATTAGACTTAAACAGGAGACGCTTAGTACTAATAATAAGAAGGAAGATGGCTCCGTACAACCCACCAAACACACACTACAGTCAAATGGACGTGTCAATGTATGAAGAAGACGATATTTTTAAATTTATCGGTAAAAACGGTAAGAAGTTTTATTGGTTAACGCGTTACCTCGATCTTTCGTACATGTGGTACGATAAGGAACGTAGAGTCATTGAACTCTGGGGACCGTATGAGTCTCTCCAATACTTTTCGGCTCATCAAATTTTAGAGTGTGAATTAGACCTAAGTTGTAATAAAATTTTAGTAGAATAAAGTAAAAAATGACGAAACTCGTACCCGGTTCCTTTTTATATAATATTTTATATGGTAAAAATGATAATACTATAGAGAAAAAACCCTTTTATGTCCAGAATAAGAAAGATTATTTAGAAAGTTTGGAAAGAAACTGTAGAAAAATTGGTATTCCCTTTAAAAAACCGAATGTTGAAGAAATACCGATACCAAAAAAAATAAATTCTTACGTAGAACAACATATTGATAATCTTGATCAAATTGTAGTTCATTTGAACGTATTAAAATCCGGTAAAATTCGTATAAAAGTGATACCACACATGGCCGTACTAAACGAAAAGTATTATTCTAAATATAAGATACCACCAATAAAGAGTATAACAAGTGCATTGAAAGCACTTGGATATTCACAAGAGTTTATGGATTCCATGATGGAAAAATATAAGAAACGTAATGCACTCATAGAAAAGAAATGGAAAATACTCGAGAAAATATTCGACGCACCTTCAACAGCGTCGAGAAACAAAAAGAAGAAAGCGGATAAGAAAGCTGAAGCCGAAGCCGAAGCCGCCGAAGCTGCCGAAGCCGAAACGGAAGTGGTAGAAGATGAAGATCCTGAAGACGACGACGAACCAGAAGAAGATGAGGCGATTGTAGTCGACGATGAAGGTGACGAAGAAGAAGTCGTTGAAGACGAGTACGTGTCGGATGGAGGTGACGATTAAAACTTAAGTTAGACTTTTTTTAATAAAAAACAATTTATAAAATGAATATTTTCTTTCTCTCTATGAACCCCGAAGAGCTTGCTTATATGTACTGTGATCAACATGTAATCAAGATTCTACTCGAAATATGTCAAATGATGTATACCGCATGGTTTTACTCTGACCAAACCGAATACGTAGAATCAAATGCACCTTATACCGTAAACGGATCTCGTCGAGGGTACAAAGCTGCACACAAGAAACACCCTACAACGTTATGGATATCATCCAGTATTGATAATTATAATTTTGCGGGTGAAATAGGAATGTGTCTCGCACTCGAATATAAAAAACGGTTCGGTAAAGTACACGCATGTTCTAAACATATACTTTGGTTATATGAAAATAAACCTTCACACTTCGAACTTCGTGAAAGTGAAACCGCGTATTACCCCATACACGATTTTAAACATGGACTTACACGAATACCGGCATGTATGCCCGATAAATACAAAGTACCGAGTATTATTGAATCGTATAAGTTATATTACACAGGTGAAAAAGAAGGATTTGCGAGATATACTCGTGTTTAATTTAGAAATATACTATAGGATGAACTGGAAACGGTTCCGTAAACGTTTAATAAAAAAACGTAAAAAATTATATAAATTTATAGATAAACACCCTGTTATTATAATTATATTCTTACAATTAAGTATAATGGGGACCATGTTAACCGTATCAAAATTATTTAGCTCCCCACCCTTAAAAATAGAAAAGAAACCCGAATATGAACACCGAATATATAGTGATTTTATTAAAGGCGTTAAGAAAAACGAAATCATTAAAGCGGAAATAAATCCACAAAGTGATATCGTATATTTCGAAGAAAAGAATGGAACTATGGGTACGTCGTATTATACACCTTCAGAAGATTTTTGGAAAACCATGTCTGAAAGTCACGTTGATTTTGATTTAGTTAGAACACCGATTGGTGGAAGTTTTAATGATTTTGTATCGTTCATGTTCATTACTATAGGTTTCTTTGCAATTTTTAGAATGTTTACGGGTGGTAGTATTGGTCAAAGTCCATTTTCCATGATGAAAAATGATATTGATGTGGAAAGTCAAATAACAACGCGTTTTGATGATGTTCAGGGTATAGATAGCGCGAAAGATGAGCTCGAAGAAATTGTTGATTTTCTCAAGGCGCCAGAAAAGTACTTTGGTACCGGTGCTAAAATACCAAGGGGTGCATTATTAACAGGTA
>Ga0222715_10002083_pt1 | contig 18517 bp, 30 predicted proteins | sample C33_9DmetaG_FD_165056 | JGI IMG/M metagenome (GOLD analysis project Ga0222715, IMG submission 165056) | Estuarine water microbial communities from San Francisco Bay, California, United States - C33_9D | ecosystem: Environmental > Aquatic > Marine > Unclassified | place: USA: California... | reverse complement strand
AGTGCATTCGCCCTGCCCTCTTTGGAATCCACAAAAACCCCCCGTTTAGGACAATTTCGCCGCTCTTTTCGAGGCTGGCGATCGCCTGGTCGAATTGCTTTTTCGGTCGATCGTGGGTCGATTTCCCGCGGAAAAGATCGAGGACGGTTTCGTATTGGATCACCCAAAACTTGTTTGGCTCGGGGAACCCAGGCCCGCCAGGATTGCCACCGCCTTTGCCCTCGGCCCGCAATAGGTTGAAACATTCGATGACCTTTTTCTGGACCGCGCCCAGGGGTTTCTTGTTCGATACATCGGCGACATCCTCATCGCTGGCGATCTTGATTGTGCAAGTTGTGACCGCATCGCCATCCTCATCGGTGCCGAGTTCGTGAACCGCCAAGGTAAAACCCAGGGGCGGCTTGGGTTCCATGTCGCGTTGTTTGGTGGTCTTTGCCAGGCGCAAGCCGCTATCATCGACCTCGAGTTCGATCTCGGTATCGGTGGCCGCTCTAAGGCTCGAGTGGCCCCTGGCGCCCGCCGCTGTGTCTTTGCCGCTGTGGTGAACCACCATGATATGGGCGCCCGTGAGATCGCGCAGAACATCGAGGTTCCCGATGAACCGCGTCATATCCTCTGGCCCGTTTTCGTTGCCGCCCGCCATTGCCCTGGACAGGGTGTCCACGACGATCATCTCGATCTGGCCATAAACCTCAGTCACCTCTTTGCAGAGTTCCGCCAGGGCGGGCATATCGACCTCGGCCCGCAACAGATCGATCGGCGATGGCCGCACCACCAGGGGCGCCCGCTCGACGCCCTTGGCCTCTCTGAGGGCATAGACACGGTTGCGGAACGCATTGCCGCCCTCGGTGGCCAGATAGAGGCAAGTTCCGCCCCTAACCTTGCACCCGTTCCATTCCTGATTCGCGGCGATCGCAAACGCTAGGTCGAGGCAGAAAAACGATTTGCCCACGTTCGATGGCCCGTAAACCACCGACATCTGAGATTTGCCGAGCCATCCTTTGACCAGGTAAGACGATGACAGAACAGGACGCGCGTTTTCCAGATCAAAGACGCGGTGTTGTTTGATCTGCGATATGCCAGCGCCCACGATCGTCGGACCGCCTTCCTGGGGCGCCTCTGGCGTTGCCTCGGCCTGTCCGTTGATCGGTGGCCCATCCCATGACCCCAGGATCGGTTTTAGAACCTGGGCCGCGGTCGGATTGTTAGGGTTGATCTCGTTGCCATAGGCTCGAACAGCGGCTTTGAAATCGCCCTGGTGTTCGTAGTGACAGAACAGATCGAACGGGTCGCCCCAGCAATAGGTGTCTTTGACAGTTCCGATCGCGGCGCCCGCATCGCTGGCGGATAACGACACCCAGTAATCGCCGAACGATTTGGTGGCGTATGATCCGCTTGATTGATAGCGCGACCGCCATTGATCCGATCGCCCGTGACGTTCGTATCCATAGCGATCCAGCAATTCCTCGACGCTGTGGCGTTCGTTGAACGCATCGACCACCGATCCATCGTCATCGAACCCACGCTGGGCCCGTTCCGCTGCCCTGGCCTTTGCTGCCTCGAGCGCGGCTTGTTCTTTGGCAAGATCGTTGGCGATGTTGCGCTCGACCGTCTTTTCGATGATCGAGCCGAAATAGTTTAGCATTTTGCCGCGGTGAATGTCGTATTCGTAAAATATCGGGATCGCCGCCGCGTTGCGTTTGTCCATCGGGACGTTTGGCAAATAGATCGGCTGGCCTGGGCGGGCCAAGGCTCGATCGCATGTAATGTGGCAAGATTCATCCAACAGGTCAAACAGGGCGCGTTGCGCGTCCGCGTATTGATGGCCAGTGATCCATTTTGACAGCGGGATCAGAACGCGCCATTTGCGGTTATCCCACGTCGCACTCGATGTCGAATAAATGATCCGCGTGACATCGCCCAGGATTTGCCGAACCGCGTCGATCACGTCTTGTCTGCAAAGATTGCCGATGTCGATGTCTATCGCCAGGGAATAGAACTCGCCATCGGAACGCTGGCGATCGTGAGACCTGGCATCGTGGGCGATATAGGTCGAGAAAATGCACCATTGCGATTCTGCCTTGTCTTTCGCGGCTGGCGTTTCCGCCATCGCTGCGACCCTGGCGAATGTGATGGTGTCGTAATCCTGGGCGGTGTTTTTGCGGGTGTCGAACTGTCCGAACCCCGTGACAAATCTTTTCGGCTCCATGTTATCCTCTTGCGGTTTTTGCGGCCATCATCGCGCTTGACACCGCCCAGATCAAGTGAAAAGATAGCGCATCGCAATCAACGCGATATATAGACATCGAATAAGGATCGAATACCAATGCTAGTAGCTGAAACCTCTGGATCGTATGAACTCGCGCCGATCGGCGTATATTCTGCCGTTTGCACCCGCTTGATTAACATGGGGATGCAAGAAACGAACTATGGCCTCAAACACCAAATCCATCTCGCGTTCGAGATCGATGAAAAGATGGATGATGGGCGCCCGTTCTTGATGATGCAAAATTACACCTTGAGCCTGAATGAAAAGGCGCGTTTGCGGCTTGATCTCCAGGCGTGGCGTGGCCGCGCGTTCACTGCCGAGGAACTCAAAGGATTTGACCTAAAAACCGTCCTTGGCAAGCCGCTCCAAATCTCGGTGGTCCATAGCGCCGATGGTCAATATGCGAACATCGGCTCGATGATGCCCCTGGGCCGCGGGATGCACCCCCTCGCCCCCAGCGGCGACCTCATTTATATCAATTCGCTGCCCGAGGATAACGCGGGCTATGAGTTGCTTTCCGAGCGTATGAAAGAGCGTGTTCAAAAGGGTCTCTCCATGTTAAATGCCTCGGCCCCTGCCCCAGCGCCAGCCGCGCCGCCAGTGACCGCTCAAACCTTCCAGGCGCCACCCCAGGCCGCACCAGCGCCAGCGCCTCAGCCCGCCCCCGCGCCATCGATGGACCTGGACGACGAAATTCCATTTTAGGAATAAAAAACGGCGGCTTAAACTGGCTCGAGGCTTGAACGCCTCGGGCCTTTTTTGTTATCAATATCGGGCGGAACGTGATTTGAATTTCAACACATACTCGCCCAGGGCGGTTTTGCTGGTATTCAGGCGCTCGCGCTACCAAATTGCGCTACAGTTCGACATCGTGAGCCTTGCGTTCCGCACGATCTTTCTTTTTCTCCCAGGGTGCTTTCACCAGCGTGATCGGCTTTTTATCGACGTTCGATCGTGCGGCCATCATCCTCATTCGCTCGGCTTTTGACCAGTTTCTCTGGCGTGGGCGGTGAATGTGCGATGGCATCCCGTGGGTGTTCATGTTTCCTCGCTGGGCAGTTTCGGCCTTGATTGCAATCATTATTGCATGGCGGGCAATCATGGGTCCATTCTGTTTTCCAGACAGACCAGGGCGGTGTCCAAACCCTGATAACCGAACTCAATTTCTCGCATCTCATAAACACATTCCTCGAGCGTTTGATATTGCTCGATCGGCCAGGCGAACACCCCGCCGATCGTGCTTTCGATCAGCACCAGGATAAACATCACCACCCCGCCGCCAGGAATCGTTTGTGGATTTCGCGGGTGCGGCGAACATCGTCGGCGCAATATTCGGCGATCTTGGCGTGTTCGCCATTGCGCCAGGCATCGGCCACCATCGACCCATCGAACCCGTCTTTGCCTGGTATCCCGAGAATATCACAAAGATCGTCCATAGACACGCGGTTCGTTCCGCCCGCCCACATGACCATCGTGTCATGGATTTTCTTATCCCACGGCTTTGGATCGCGCGGGAATGTTGTTGGCCCTGGTAATTTGACGCCCAGGGCGACCGCGCGTTTGCGTAAGAACCCGATGTCGAACCCGATTATATTGTGGCCGACCAGGGTTTCCGAATGATATGGATCGAGGGCATTGAAAAACGCGGCGATCAGCGGCTTTTCTTCTGCGATCGTGGCCGCGTGAAAGCATTGAACATCGTCATCGTTTTTGGCCCAGGCGATCGTGCAGATATGCCCTCGACCGCCATCGAACGATGATTTTGCCACCTCATCGATGGCGGCTTGCTCGCCGTGTTCCTCGAGCCATGCCTCGATCGACTCGGGTTTTTTGATGTTGCCAGGCGGCTTGATTTTGCCGCGCACCCGCTCGAGGTATTCGGGCGATTGACTCGGTATTGTCTCGAGATCGAAATAAACAAATCGTTCCATCAGTTCTCCCCTTTCAGTTCTGCAAGGCGATGCAGTATTTCCTTTAAAGCCTCACCATACCACGTCCCCCATTCAACCATATCATCCACAAGGCCCACCGCCTTCGCCAGCTTGGCCTCCGCTGCAAGCGCCCGTGCCGCCCACTCTGCCCGCGATGCAGCCATGATTTCTGGGTCGTCGCCAGTGTCGTTGATTACGTCTGCAATCAGGGACTTTAGGCGCTTGTTTTCGGTTTCCAGTTCCGCACGCTCTGCGAACCATTCGTCAGGCAGCGGCTTGCGCCCCTCGGGCAGTTTACTCAAATCCCACTTAGCCATCACTTTCTCCCCGCCATAATTTCGCGCGCCACAAAGCAAAACGACGCGAGGTTCATGTGAATCAGGCCATCATCATTGAGACCCACGCCCGTCATTGCGGCGATCGCTCGCCAATCGACCGCGACCTGGATGTCCTTGCGATCGAACTTGTAAATCACGCATGGGATTTTGCCCGCCGCGGTGGCGGCTTTGTTCACTTGCGCCCACCAGGCCGATTGAAATGATCCGCCAGCGTATCGCTTGCACTCGATGACAAAGGGGAAATCGGGATCGTCGGCGATCAGATCGGCGTGATCCGCCTCGCGGCTTTGCTCGAGGTTCCGCTTGAACGCGATGCCGAGTTCCAGTTCGAGTGCGATCCCGACCTGGCGCTCGAACGTCGCGCCTTTGTTTCTGCTATTTGCGCCCATCGTTTTTTGCCCCCTCGATATATCCCTCGATCTTGAACTCACTCATGGAATTGACCCCGCCAGAACACTCGACGCGCGTCAAAAGTTCGAGTTCATCCCCGCTCGACAAGAAAACGCGAACTCGCTCCATGCCATCGTTTTCGATCCTGGCGACTCGAACCTTTCTCATCGCGACCCCTGATCCTCGACCTCGTAATCCTCGACGCGGATGCCGTATTTTCTGAGGCCATCGATGATGAATTGCTCGGTGTGGATCGACATCGGGACGCGAGTTTTCTTTTTGAGGTCTTTCATCGCCTCGATGACCTCGGGCCGCAGTCGGGCGATGAATTGCTGTAAATCAGACATTTTGCTCTCCGTTTTCTTTCCTCGCATGATAGCGCCCGCATATCTCCGCGCAAGATGGAAAATATCATTTGACAGGCTCGGCCCCTCGATGATAGCTTCGCGCTATCACTGAATAAGGATTGAATACCGATGAATAAGATCAAACATCTCCGCGCCATGATCGAACAGATGGAACGTGACCTCGGCATCTGGGGCGACATCCTGGGCGCCATCGCCATTTTCGCCATGATCGGCGCGTTTCTTTGGATGACGCCATGATCTGGCCATTTAAACGCTCGCCAGAGCGCCAGAGCGGCCCCAGGATCGCGCCCCACGTCATCCCCGCCGTGATGTTGATGGATGCCGCAAAGGCTCTCACTGGCCCCGTTCTTTGCCGCGTGGTGTATACCGCGCTCGCAGACAAAACCGACATTCCCGCCACCGACCTCGAGGCACTCTCAAACCGCCTCGGTCGCCTTGCCCATGAAAGGGGTCGAACATGACCGATTTATTCACCCACGCGATAAACCGCCCCCGCACCCGCAAAGATGAACTCGAGGATGCCGCTCGAGAGTTCCACCAGCGTCATCCCCTGGTCTGGCGGCTTTTCGTCAAGTTCACCCAGGAAATGATCGCCAGGGGTTTTCGGAACTATTCCGCCCACGCGATCTTTGAGCGGATCAGGTGGGAAACCGACCAGGCCGATGATGAGGGTCGATCGATGTTCAAGATCAATAACAATCACCGCTCGTTCTATGCCCGCTGGTATATGGACGCCTTTCCAGAACATCGCGGCTTTTTCCGCCTTCGCCAGATGACCAGTGAGTTCGATCACGCCAAAGATTTGCCCGAACTCGGGCCAGAGGATTTCCCCTATGTCGATTGATGTCTCCAAAGGCCGCGCTGGCGCCTTCGATAACGCTTTGCTGGCCTCGAGCGTAGGCGATGAGATCGTGTATTGGGTCGGCCTGTTTTGCGGTGGCCCTCACCGCGAAAACGCCTGGCGAGCATATGAGGCGGGGTTTGTGGTTCTATATACCCGCCGAGAAAAACGCGGGTTCCGATACATAGCGAAAAGGATCAAGTGATGGAATGGATCGAATGCCCAGAGTGTGGCGGCGATGGACGCATCGAGGTTGATGTCCCTCGCCCTCACGCTGGCGGGTTTAATTGCGGTTTTATAGACACCGCCTGGATCGAGTGCGAAATGTGCCAGGGATCGGGCGAGATAGAAATCGAGGATGATGAAAATGAGGAATGACGACAAAAAAACCACCGTGATCCATTCGGGCTGGTCTGGATATTGGATCACGATCGGCCTTTGGGTGATCTTTTTCTGGGGCGACCCCGATCTCAGAACAGCTTTGATTGAGTTCTTAAATCGATCGGGCTATAATTAGGAACTGCTCCACACTTGCCTCAAAGTGTAAACTGCCCCGCCATCGAGCGGGGCTTTTTTCATTTCAGGCTTTTCACCAGGTCGAGGATCATTTCGGCTCGTTGTTTAGCGGGGATAAACACCTTGACGATCTCAATTTCGTTTCGCCAGATCGTCAAGGTTCCGTCGCTAGAGATGTTCCATTTTATCACGCCAGCATCTTGGCCAGGGATTTAGGGCCGACGATGCCATCGGCGACCAGGCCATTCTCTGCTTGCCAGGCTTTGACAGCGGCCTCAGTGCCAGGGCCGAACATGCCATCGGCCACCAGGCCGAGTTTGCGCTGCACCCGCTTCACCGCATCACCGCGCGAGCCGACCTTGACCGTGGTCGAGATCGGGGCGCGTGGTGGCAATTCGCCTGTGAGCGCCTCGATGCAATCGGCCCACCGACGCTGGCGATCCTCGAGGCCGATGTCGCCGCCGTTGATCCGCTTCGTCATGGCTCGAACGTCGCCAGTGTCCGCGATCTCGTTTAGGCCATTCTTCGACCAGAACCAAAGCGCCGACGCCAGGGCGCCCTCTTTGGTCTCGAGCCACTCCGCGGCTTCCTCGGCGCTCATGCCGTAATCCTTGGCGAACCGCTCATAATTCGATCGGCCCGTGAGTTGCTTTAGACCGCGACCGCGGAACCGCCAGCCATCGCCAGGCTGGGTGTTGCCGAGCGGGGAACGCCGAAATTCGTCCATATAGACGTAATTGGCGATTTTCTCAGGGTTGCGGGCATATTCTGCCGCGTTGCGCTTCCCTGGCCCGAAATAGCGCCCGAACACGCTATTCAGCGCCTTTTCGGAATAGTTCAGGTTTTCCTCGAGGGCGGTGAAATCGCGGCTTTCGTGGGCGCATTGCGAGATGAACCCCGCGATCCGCCGCGCGTTTGTGATTTCGTATTTAGGCAGTGCCTTGTTCAGCACCTTGCACCATTCATCGACATCTGGGTTCGTCGGGATCATGTGTGCGAGTTGATCGACCGTGATGTTCATTTTGTGATCCCTTTCGCTTTCTCGATTGTTCTCAGACCGCCCAGGCCGAGCATCCCCATAAGGACAGGCATCAGGGTCGCCATATCGAACTCAGGCAATGGCGGCAAAGATGCACCCGCCGCCGAGACACCGAACACTAGGATCGGCTGGATGATAAAATGATATGCAAACGCGAACCCGCAAACCCAGCCGATAAAGGGGCGCCATCCGCCCTTAAAGATCGAGCCGCTGGCGGCTTCCGCTTTGTTGATCTCGAGTTGCCCTTTTGCGAGTTCCTGGGCATGGCGCTCGGCCATCGTTGCCAGGTCGTGGGCCAAGGCGGCTTTTTGGTCCTTGTCCTCGATGAATTTGTCTAACAGGCCCGAAACGGGGCCGATGAGTTGTCCGATCATTGTAAACCTCCCAAAATACTGAATACGCCGTGAGAATTAAAAAATGCGGTCAAAAAAGCAATAAGCAGCGCCACCGCGAATAATTCCTGGCGAAAGTCCCTCACGATGGCGCGGGCAATCACTTGCCCGCCTCCATTGCGTTGAAACCGAAATAAGCCGCTGTGACGCCAGAAACGGCCACCACATAGACCGTCGCGATGTCAGCGATCAAACCCGCCGCATCGGTCAGACCCAGCAAAGAGGCGCCAAGGATGGCCAGTGGATATAGAACCATTCCCGCCAGGGCGAACCATGTCATCCGCCGCTGTGCGTCCCGCTTTGCGTCCGCATCTTCCATTTTGCGGCGCCGATCCTCGAGCATGATCTCCCGTTCCTCGGGATCGATCACGCCGTTTCCATTGAAATCATATTCGTTTGTCATGTTGGTTCCTTTCAAAGAGGCTTGGCGAGTTCATCCATCGCCCGCCATAAATCCTCGATCTCTCGATCGTATCGATCCAGCCTGTCCCCCAGGCCACCTGTGATCGTGGTCGATCTCTCGACCTGCGATCGCAATTCTAACAGTTGCCGTTGTTGCTCGAGGACCGTCGCCACCTGGGTCGAGATCGTCGATAGGCGGCTCGAGAGGCCGCGAACATCGTTGTCCTGTATTGCTTGCTCGAGCGTTTGAACGCGGCTTTCCACGTTCATCAGGGGTTCAATAGCACCCTCAACATCTTGAAATCGTGAAAGAGCATCATAACCGAAATAGACAGCGCCAGAGATGCCAGACAAAACAGGCAAAGCAGCGGCCAGATACCAGCCTTTGAGATCGATGCCAGCGACCTTGATAGATGTCGTTTCCTCATCGGACATCACGACCCCCCATAGATCATGCCCGCGTTATAAACCTCGGCGCCCGTCACAAAATCATTCGCCAGGGCGCCATCAAAGGACATCCCATAGCCATCGAGGTTCCACTGGACCACCATTTGATCGACCGAAACCGAATAGGAAACCGAGGTGTAATTGCCCACCGCGAAATTGTTGGTGGCCGCGAAACTATCGATTGCCGATGTCATGCTGGCGTTATTCGCCGCGGCCAGGAACGCGCCCGCTTGCTGGGCCATCGTTTCCACGCCAGTCAGTGCCGAGTTATAGTTATCGACATCGGCTTGCGAGATCGACATATCGGTCGTTGCAAGCGCCGCCTGGACCTGTAGTTGCTCCTGGGTGGTGTCAGCGCCAGCGGCCATATCTGCCACCGTTGTCACCGTTGCCAGGACCGAGGTGGCCGAGACCAGGTTGTCGATCGCGACATCGAGGTTTGCCATCGCGTTCTGGTGTTCGTTCAGGAACATCTCTTGAGCGTTTAGATAGGATGTCGCGAGAACCGTATCGATGGCGGAATTGTATTGATCGACCATCGCGGCATCGATCGACGCCTGGTCCATCGTCCCGATCTCGGCGATGCCGCCGTTCGACGCGGTGTAAGTGATCCCCATGAACAGGGTGGTGGATTTATTCAGTTGCGCCTCGATCGCTGCCGCTGCCGTTTGCAGATCGGTCATCGATGAGTCCGCCTGAGCGGCGGAACCGATCAGACAAAGAGCGAGTGTTGTTTTGAGGTTCTTCATATTGCGGCAATTCCTGTCCTATGAGTAACAGTTGGTCCCAAAATCCACGATCAGCCGCATAATCGGGGATATATGTCCCAGGGTTCTCGCGCATTATAGCATAAGCCTCGAACCCTAGCAAAAGTTTCCGTTCAGTGATGGAATAGACAGGGCAAGGCGTTCCAGCCATCGCCATCGATCGGAACACCTGGGGATTCTGGCACATGACCGAAATGCCCGAAACTTGCAGACCCATCCCGCCGCTGGTGTTTGGCGTGGCCATGATGACCGCATCGCGCCGACGATTGCACTCGGGGTCTTGCACCATCTCGCCCCTGGCGATGCCGAATAGGGAAACCTGGAAACCCGTCGAGTTCGCGATGAGGCATGATTGATTGCCGCCGCTCCCCATCATCGTCGGCGCCGATGCCGTGGGGACAGGGTTCGACATCGCGCCAGGCGGGCCAGAGTTATAGTTGTTGGTGACGCTTTCGCTTGCGTTGTTGGAATCGACCGTCGATCCCGATCCGATGTTGGTGTTTAGATCACCAGAGATCGAGCCATCGCCCACGTCCTGGGCGAACGCTGGCCAGGCCAAAATCAATAGACAACAGGTAAAACGTCGCATTTGTCACCGATCAAGGGCGACAGGGTTAAATCCTGGCACATGAGGCGCGTCGCCGCCTCGCCTTCGCCAATATATTTCAGGGTTTGCGCGTCCGCATTGCGCTGGCATTTCCAATCATCGGCTGGACACGCCCCAGGATAAGCAACAGGGGCGGGCATCTGCAAAACAGTGCCGCACCCTGCCAAGAGTATGAGAGGCGCCAGGCGGATCATTTTCGGCCCTCGATGAGGCGATCGAGTTTTGCGTCGAGCGCCTCGATCCGATCGAGAACGCGATTTATGTCCGCGTGAACCTCGGCTTTGGTGACATATTCTTTCGCGATTTCCTCGCGGGTGCGATTTAATAGGATCGACAGCCTTTGAACCTCAGCGACATATGATTTCAGGACCCAGCCCAAAAGGCCGATCCCCGCTGTCAGTGCCGAACTCCAAAGGATTGTTGGTTCCATTTATTCCTCGCTGTCCACCAGGCTTGCGATCAAGGCTTGCTCGAAACCGCGCTTGGCCATGAGAACCTGATCGAGTTCCATTTTCAAACGCCCCTCTTTCTGAGCCATCGCCTCGATCTGAGCCGCGAGATATTTGTTTTGATCGGATAGATCGGCGATCGGATATTCCGTTTCGCCGATGATGATTTTTTCAGCCGCCATTGATCTATTACTCCCCGCCAGGTGTCGCCTGGGCGGCCAGGTGCGCCTCATACGCCGCGATCACCTCAGCGGTATGAACCGCAGCCGCGATCGCTTGAACCTCGGCGGATTCTGCCGATACGTCATCGCCTGGCGCGATTACATGGCGATGGAATGAACGTGATATTTCCTCGCCATCGCGCTCGATGATGGTCGCGGTGCGAACCTGAATATTTCTAAAATTGCCCACAATTTCGATTTTATCGTCAAAAGTGCGTTCTGTAAGTGCCATTTTTATCTCCTTTGGCTATGGACTGTCCGACCCACAATTTTATTGCGGGTTATGATGCCTGATATACAACATTTATACCTAGTATCCCGACTTGGTAATTGTTGCCGCTTAAAGGGGAACCCGTGTTTCTATTATATAAATACATATTTGCCGTTTGGTCATAGAATGCCATGTGATACAAATGAGGGTCCACATTAAGGGCGGTTCCCGTTCCAATTGTTCCATGCGGAACATGATTGTTTATGGTATTCGATGGTGTAAACGGCCACCCAGTTATTCTGCTGTTTCCGCTATAGGTCAACGCTGTGATTGACATGCTAATATGGCAAAATACCATTTGTCCGATTTTTACATATTTCCCCTCAAGCGTTCCAGTAACACCCGTGTAGCCGCTCAAAACAGGCGTAAACGTCCCTTCCTCATAGTCATCCAGCAGGTTCGCCGCCCCAGTGCCGCCGAGGTAGGCACCGCCAGAGAGGTAGAGGTTGCGGAAGCGTGCCGAAGGCCCCCCTAAATCAATAGCCCCATTTGTTGAGGCTTGAGTTGTCACATTCCAAGGAATAAGACCTGAGCCAGTGTCAAATCTAATACCAACATCATTGTCGCCAATAGTTAAATCACTAGCATAAGTCCCAATACTCCCCACCGTGGTGCCGTCTTTGTAGATCGTAATAATGTCGCCATCTGTGCTATTTCGACGCACCACCAAGGGAGAGGCTGTTGTGTCTGTAATGTAAACTTGCCCAGAGGCTCTAGCTTCAAAACCGTCCGTAGCGAAGCCAGAAGCGGTCTTACCCACCAATAGGTTCCCAGATGCGTCGAACCTTCCGCCCTCACTGTTTGACGATTTGAACGCAAGAATAGAAGAATTAGCTTGGTTGCCGATCGTGGTGACATTGCTGGATGTCTCGACGATAAAATTAGAGGCAACACCGTCGCGGAACTCAGCCAGCGTTCCTGGCGAACCTACCACGTCAAGAGGGGCCGAGGGGCTTGCTGTTCCGATGCCAACACGGTTGTTGGCGCCATCCACGACCAGGGTAGTTGTGTCCACCGTAAGATTGCCATTTATAACAACGTCAGACGCCTCACCCGAGACATTCAGGAACCGCGAATCCGCCTCGCCCTTGGAATAAACATCGATATTGGTCCGCGCCGCCGCCGCTGTGGTGCCGCCAGTGCCGCCCTGTGCGATCGGTAGGGTGCCAGTGTAGGCGATCGGACCGCCGCCCAGGTTGATGTTCCAGGACGCAATGGTTCCGCTGCCAGCATAGGCCACCGCGTTCACGACCAGGGTGGTCCCCGAGTAGGATGTCACGATGCCATCGATCCAGTTGGTCGAGGGTGCCGCGCTGTCCGCGATCCGCAAAGGCGTTCCCACGATGTAGGGTTTGCCGCTGTCCGCCACCGTGAAGGTCTTGGAACCCGTGCCGATGGCCACGCTCGATGTCGAGGTGGTGGTGTAGATGTTGCCCGCCTGGGTGACGAAATCCTCGAGGGCATCGGGGAACCCGTCCACATAATTCGTTCCCTCGAAATCGGCGAGGGTGTAGGTGCGACCATTTAGAGTGACAGGATATGCCATTGCGTTCCCCTTAGATAAGTTCCTCGACCTCGATCAGTCGCGAATAATAATCAAGCGCCGAGTTCACGATCGGCCCCGTTTGCGCGATCCTACCATAAATGTTCTGAGTGATCCATGTATTCGGATCATCAGGCTGGGGGATGACCAGGATGTCCTGGGCGACCCCGCGTAGGCGGTCGATTTGGTTAAAGATGTTCCCAAAGATTTCGGCCTCGGGCATATTGATGAGTTCAAACCTCATGCGGCGGAACCGTTCGACCTCATCGACAAAGGTTTGCCCGCCGCGTGATTTGGTGATCCGCGATTCGTCTATGAACTCGAACTCGACGCCGTTCGCATAGTTGATCGAGGGTTGATAGGCTGGGCCAGATAGCAAACGCCCAGCTTGCAAATATCCATCCGCGTTGTCTGGGTCGGAAATGTCGATCCGCAAATATCGAGCCTGGACCGCCTGGTCCAAAACGTCGAACGTCGAGATCGTATAGTTTGCCGCCACCGTGGGGTTCAAATATCCGCCCCAGGTAAACACGCCCCAGGGCAGGGTGCCAAATTCCTCGACCACTGGCCAGGCATCCACGACGCCGCTGTCATAGGCTGTGGTGGCGAAATTCGAGACATTCGAGAACCGCCAGCGGATCGTTCCAGTTTGAGAAATGTTGTGCTTAATCAGCGCCGCAAAGTTGACGATCTTGCCAGCGCCGAAATCGATGTCGATCTGAGCCGTTGTTTGGGTGTTGCGCCAAATCTTAACGATCTGGCGATCCTGTAGGTTCTCGACAGGCAGGGTCGCGACCTCATCGTCGGCGGTGATCGATGTCGCCGTATCGACGTAATTCGTCGCGGAAATAATCATGTTGCGAGCCATCACATCACCCCCAGAGTTCCAGTTCGACCTCGTTGTTCGCGGCGTCCTCGACAATGCCGATCACGCGAAACAATTTGCCGCTGGATAAATTATAGCGATTAAACGTGATTTTGACCACGTCATTCAGTTTCAAAGTATATGGCTGGGTTTTCACCAGGATTCGATAAACGTCGCGCTGGGTCTTGTAGATCGTCAAGAGCCTCGAGGCTTCGGTGTCCGCGTCCGATGTCGAGGCGAACAGGGAATCTACGATGAGCGCGGTGGAATTTGGATAAGGCGTGAGGATGTTGGTGTCCTCAGCGATCGATGTCTTATATTCTCGCCCCAGGAAATCGCGCTGGGCAGTTGTGATGCCCGCGCCGAAATCGCTTTCCGTCATCGTTCGATAGTTGCGTTTGTGATTAACGCGAACCTGATAATTCGGGACCGCCGACGCTTGGCGGGTGATCTCGATGATGTTGGTCTTGTCGAACTCAGCGTCCGCGGTGCCAGATGCCAGTTCCACACGCCCGACCTGGAACTTGCCATCGCGATCGAACCCATAGAACCCGCCGATCGTGTTGATGAGGCGATCGAGTAATTGCGCCAGGGTGATCGTGTCGCGATCATAAACCCCGACCGTGGCCGAGTTCGCCGTGTTCAAGGCGGTGAATGACGCGGTGTCGAAATCGCCAGGATAGGTGAAACCCGCGTGATCCTCGACCAGATGTTGGATGATGTCCGCCACTGTCTCGAGGTAAGTTCCGCCAGGCTTTGAGCCTTTCACGTCCGCGGTGATGATCCCCGTGGGCGCAGCGACCAGGGTGAACCGACCGTTTGTCAGATCGACCGTGTAATCCGTTGTTAGCGTTAGCGCCACGCCGCTATCATAAACCGCATCGATCGCCTGGATCGCGCCATCGTGAACCTGGTAAACATTGTTTGTGGCATCGACCAGGACGGGCTCGATATTGTAAACCTCGCCATAGCAATGCGGCTTGACCTGGCCCTCGAGTTCCGCCGAGCCTTCGTTTCCGCCAGTGCCAGCATAGAGAACATCGGGATAGTCCCGAACGAAATCGTTTTGGCTATCTCGCAAGATCACGCGGATGAACAGATCATCGAACTCGACAGTCTTTGCCTGGCCCGTAAAGATCGTGAAATAATACTGGAACGCGGCGCCATCCTCGCCGACGCGAACCTCGACCGATCGACCATCCCAGGCATATGTGGCGAAATCATCGAGGCCGCCGTCGGCGTTGGTAAGGATCAGTTCGCCATATCCAGGAACAGAATAGCCGCCAATCCGACCGCTGCCGAACATCGATCTCGAGAATGAGATCGGTTCGACCAGGCGCGGCTCGAATAGGGTGTTCGCTGGCGTGTCGGTCGGCTCAGTGACAAAACCCTCACCCGAGAAATATAGCGTCACCTCGCTCGAGGTATCGAGGTCGTAAGGTTTCAGGATGACCAGATATTTCTTTTTCGCATATGGGTTCGCGACCAGTTGGGCGAGAGTTGTTGCCACCATTTATGAACGCGCCCCCGACAGTTGACCGCCCGCGATGACGCGGCTCATCTGGCGGCGCAACATCACGATTTCCTCTTTCATGTCTTTCACGACATCGATCAGATCGTTCGCCGAGCCTTTGATCGGCGCCACCGATCCATTGCGGCCAGGGATCAGCAATTCCTCGCCGCGCTCGCCCACGCGAACATTGTCGCCAGCGTTGAACCTGGCGCCCGTCATCCCCGCCAAGTAAGGCGCTGCGTCATTGTATAGGCGCCCGAAACGATCTGCCCGCGCTTGTTCGTATGCGCCGCCAGCGGATGCCATGCCATCCGTGACCCCTAGAACCTTGCTGGCGATAGTGTCCGACATCTTGTCGATCACTGCACCCTTGGCAAATTCGATGCCGACCGAGGTGGCGATCGATGCCAGATTGCCAGCGCCCATGATGCCGTTCGCAAAGGCGGTCGAGATGCCGCCAGAGACCGAGCCGATGAACCCAGTGCCAGCCGCGAGGTTGCCAGCGATTGCCGCACCGACGCCTGGCAAGATGAATGGCAGGGCAAATGCCGCAATGTTCAAAAGGTCGCCACTCACGATGGATTCGACCAGGCTTTTGACAGCGTTAGAGATCGCACCGACCACCGATTTGATCGCATCCACGACGCCCTTGATGACGTTTGTGATCGCCTTCACCACGCCTTTGACGATATTCACGATGCCCTTGATGATGCCGCCCAGGAAAAACCCTGGGGCCAGGCTTTCCATCAGGCCAGCATCGACGCCAAATCCACCGCCGCCCATGCTGGGCATCTGGCCAGCGTTCAAGGCATCAAAGAACCCAGAGCCGAATTTGGAAACGCTCGAGGCTTTGATAACATATTCGCCAGAAGAAACCCGCGCCAGGATGTTATCGGCCCGCGGTCCGCCCGATCCTGGAACCAAACCACCATCGGCGAACGCCAGGTTGGGGAACACCTTGCCCAGGAAATTCAGACCGACAGAGATCACCGCCTTTGCGGCAAGATCGGCCAGGCCACGTTTGATGGCATCGATGAACGTCCCGAAATTCAGGTCGCCAGTATAAAAGAAATCCGACAGCGATTTCTCGAGGCCACCGAACGCGCCAGCGACAAAGGTTGTCGCGTTCTTGGCGTTGTCAGAGATCGATTGATAATAATCCTTGATCCCCTTAATCGCGCCAGCGCCATAGGTCCGTTGATTCTCGGCGTTGTAATCGACCACCGCGCCCTTGATGTCATTGATCGCCTTTTCATATTCGGCGGTCGTGATGACGCCAGCCTTGAACGCGGCCTCAACCTTGAGTTGACGATCGCGCAGTTCATCGAGGGTGGTGTCCAGGCCCAGAGCCTCGCGGCTCATGCGGTTCATAATCTGGATCGCTTGTTCCTGGGTGATCGTGCCAGCGTCCACCGCGCGTTTCAGCAAAGTATTTTCCGCGGTCAGTTCGCCCAGTGCCGTGCCGACAGGATCGATCGCCCGTTTGACGTTTTTCATCGCCTGGTCGAGCGATGCCGCGGAACCAGCGGCGTTGTTCATCCCCGATCCAGCGTCACCGATCGCGGGGATGAAATCCAGGATCGATGATGTATTGCTAACGAACGATTCGTCCGTCATATCGATTTCGCCAGCGAGATCGTTGAATGAATCCTCGAGGTCGCGAGCGGATAGGCCCAGGGCATCGAGGACAGTTTCCTCGAGGCGTCCAAGGCGAATATTGTCGCCCAAGGATTGGATCACGCCATTGATCGATTCCGAAAACTCATCATAAAGCAAGGCCGCACCAGCCGCGCCGACCCCAAGGGCCAAAAGGTTGCCCTTTGACAGTTTCATCAGGGTCGTAAATGCCGCGACCGCGATCTGTGATTTCACGACAGCCTTGCCGAAATCGATGATCGCTTTGCCCGTTGTGATGATCCGCCGAATGACCGCCAGGGCAAACGCCGTTTTCAGCGCCAGCAATAGCGTGTCGAGGTTGTCCACCAGGAACCGAACAGCGGCGACAGCGGCATATAGCGCCACCGTCATCTTGTCCGAGATCGATTTGGCGAGTTCCTCATTGCCCGAGATCATATCGGACAGGATTTTGATCGCCTTCGACAGTTCCCCAGAGAACCCTTGCTCGCCGATCGAGAACAAAAATTCGTCGATATTGTCGCGCAAGTTCGTAATTGCGCCGCCCAGGGTTGCCGCTTGACGGGCCGCACCGCCCGCGAATTGCAGTTCCCCGATCTCGGCCAGGGCCGCGAGGATCGAATCCGAATCGTTGTTGATCGTTTTCGTAAAGTTGCCGATCGACAGCGTGAGTTGATTGCCCTCTTTCGAGGCGCGGATGCCGAACTCTTTGAGGCGCTCGAACTCGCCGACCGTCGCATCCGCCACCGCCTCGGCGAATTGCTCGATCGATTTGGATGTCCCGCCCGCGATGTCCGCGAACGATGTCAGTTGCTTTTCGGTCGGGCGAATACCCTGGGCCACCAGGATGTTAAAGGATGAGACCACCTCGGCCAGAGAGAACGGGGTGGTCTTTGCGAAATCGCGCAAAATGCGGAACGCTCCATCCGCATTTTCGATCGATCCCGTGAAGGTTATGAGCGAGGCTTTCAGGCTTTGGAACTCACGGTTCACGTTCAAAAGATCGCGAACAAAGACCCCACCGAACACCGCACCCAAACCAGCCGCAACAGCGGCGACGCGGGTGAATGCCGCGTCAACCGTGCTTAGTGAGGAATTGAGCGTCCGAAACGCGCGAGCCGTTTCATCTCTTGCGGTGAGGCGGGTTTCGAGCCTGGTTTGCGCCATGTTTTTTCATCGCCTGTTTCTGTCTCTCATGTTGCAGTTCAGCATAAACCGCCCACTCGAGAAATTCATCCACTGACATTTCGGCCTCAATTTGTTCGACCGTCTTGCCCAGTTTCTCAGCGAGAAAAAACTTGAATTGCCGTTCCTCGCTCTTTCTTAGTTTTTTTCCAGTTCCTCAGCGTTCCCGCCCATGATCTGGTTCGCGATCCTCGCCAGGACATTTGCGTCCACCGAGTTCCGCAGGGCCACCTTGTCGCCCACGTTGAAGATTTTATTCCCCTCGGCATCGATCGCTTTCATTATCAAAACCTCGGCGAGCGCGTCGGCTTCCGATTGGCTTTTCACCGCGAATTGCAATTTGCCCTGGTCTTGCAGCGTGAATGGCCGAGACCAAAACACAAAAGGGTTTCCATCTTCGTCGGCCCACTCGGGGACCGAAATCTCCCGAGTGGGTTGGTTTGCGTAATGAGCCTTTGCGCGTTCGATCGCGCTCATGCCCGAGGATTTAGAATTAGCCGCCATTTTCTTCTCCTATAGTTTAAGCAA
>Ga0222715_10002079_pt1 | contig 18550 bp, 10 predicted proteins | sample C33_9DmetaG_FD_165056 | JGI IMG/M metagenome (GOLD analysis project Ga0222715, IMG submission 165056) | Estuarine water microbial communities from San Francisco Bay, California, United States - C33_9D | ecosystem: Environmental > Aquatic > Marine > Unclassified | place: USA: California... | reverse complement strand
CGAGGCAACGCAACGAAGGCGCGCCTGGTCACACGCCGTGCGGAATGATGAGCCCGGCCGATCGGTTCAGACGTAGTAACGTCGAGGTGCGCGCGATGGGAAATCAACGTCCTGGAGGTATGTGGGCATCCATAGGTTCGCCCATGACTGCGCCGTTTCAAGGGCACAACAACGCCCCCGCGCCCGCGCCGCTCGCGACGCCTCTGGCGGATTCCATCGACCGCTTGCCCACGCCCGCGCCTTCAATCTCCAAGAAGCGCGCCGCCATGCGCATGTCGTTACCCGCAAACATGCTTCCGATGACACCTATTCCAATCTCTCGTCAAGTCCTCGAGCGCATTGAATGTCTCGGTCCAGAGCTCAACATTGTTCAACGCATGATGCTCGTCGTCGGCATTTTGCTCGACTTTTATTCAAAGTCGCAATTGGTGCGCGAGTTGCACCGGTTTGCCCGCGCCGGTTCATGGGTGTGGTTTAGCATGGTTTTGACGTTCTTTGTGTTCTCGGCGTTTTGTATCACCGGGTATTGGGTGCTGCATTACCCCATGCCCGCCAAGCCAGCCGAGGGCACGGTGGGCAAGGACAACAAGGTGTTTGGATTTAGCAAGTACGACTTCAAGGTCATTGTGCGAAGGTTTGGGGCGACGTGCGCGATGTTTCAACTCGGCACGGCGTTCGCGGCGTGGCGCGCGCTTCGCACGAACGATGTGAGAGCGCGCAAGGCTGAAATGGATCTCCGCGGCATGCAACTCGTGGATACTATTTTCCTCACCTTACCAGTGGCGACGTTGCAGGCGTACATTGGCATGTCGTGCTCGGCGCCTGGGAGCATGTGCCCGGGACGCGAAGGGTTTGATATTTTACTCTTCTTCGCCGTGGCGGGGGCGATTACGAGTGGTACGCTGTGTTTCGTGTCGTTGGACTTGCACGAAAAGCCGCCGGCGTATTCGTGGCCAGAGTACTGGCGCGTGCACAAAGCGCACTTGTCTGAGATGATGGCCAAGGCGTGCTACAGATTTTTTGAGCTCGCCGCGCGCATCCTCACCCTTGGCTTGTTCGCGGCTGTGACGGGTGGTTACGTGTTCTTGGTGTTCTTCTTCCACGCATGCATAATTTTGGGGTTGATTAAACTCAGACTCCCGGGCGTGCATGACAGAAAAGTATGGGAAAAGTTGTGCGAGACGCGAGAGTTTACGATTCGCGGACGCAAGGTTCGCCTTCCAGTGCTCGACGACATGAAACTTCTCGTGGCGTGCTTGATCTGGCCTCCGTCATCGTACGTCTCTAACGCGGCTGATCGTAAAGGTAAATTTTGGTGGCGCTCCACGTCGTGCCCGCGAAAGTCCTTCTGGGGATTGACGCGCGAAGATGCGCTGATTCCATTCGCCGTTGTCATCGGCGTGCTCGCATTTGAATCCGCGGTTATGATAATCATCATCGCAAGCATCGCCGAAGAGCATTGGTACTTTTACTTGTGCTTTGCCGTGGCTGTCAACTTCTTGTGGCTCATCAGTGCGGTGAACTGGATGAGCGCGGCGGCGTTATGGAACCCGTTCGTGCCCGAAGGTCCGCCGCTCGGCTACCCGAGCGTGAGCGCGATTAACAACGCCATCGGCGGCCGACAGTTGCTGAGCGCACACAAAAAGACGCCGATGATGTCCACACCCATGGCGAAATCGTTCTCTCCATCTCCAGCGCTGATGAAGAAACGCTTACCGCTCGAGCCCGTAGGTGAAGAGCGTCAGTCGTCGGATTCGCAGTCCACGCCAGTGTTTGGCCGAAAAGCCGACGCCGAAGCGACGACGCCTTCGCTCGGTCCTCGAACGACACCCGTGATGATCAAGGGTAGTCCACGACCTGTTGAAGTTTACGTAGACATGGGTGATGATTCTGCTGAAATGAATGAAGATGATGAAATCCCTCCCATGGTTATGGCGTCTCTCGGTGAAGAGCAAATGTTGCGCCAAAGCTTGCAGTGGCGCGAGTCGTTGGACTTGCAACGAACAGACTCTGGGCGGTCTCGCGATGAAGAGCAGGATGATTTAGAAGCCGCGCGCGACGCGCTCAATTTCTTGAACACCACAGATGATGGATCCCAATTCGTTGGTGGCACCCCATGCTTGGCGTCTCCGGCGCCGTATGCTAATGAGAATGAACATCCTTCGGAAGAGGCGACGCCTGAAGACGGTTTGGCAAATGTAAGCCCAATCTTAGCCCCTAGCTCACCGCGTGGCATCAAATCGCCGCGTTAGAGTGTGTTTCTCAACACAAATATTTAATAAAAATAATAACAACGCGGTGTGTGCGTAAATTCATTACAGAGCTGCATTTGAACACTACTAAAGCTTCTAATTTTTGAAAGGCACGGTGGCGTCTCTTACGATCATGTTGTGAAATGTCGATTTTGGCAACGCCTGATCTTTCGACTGACCGAGCTCTGCGGCGCGTATGCTTGCATCTTCTATCGCTACGGCAACTTTTCCGAGGGTTACTAGAGTATTTGCCCCAAAGTACACTCCAACAGCGCCGAAGGTTAGCATGCTGCCAAACAAAACTCCTGAAAACTTCACCGCGCCGGCGCTCCCTCGTCGTAGTATTGTTGTAATCGCCGCCGCCCCAAGCAGTCCAGTGATGACCTTGCCCGTGTAATCTGGTGGTTTAGCATCAGCAGGCCAGTGTTCTAAGTACTCGTTGAACTTCGCTCGCGATTCTGATGTTTCCACGTCATTCCAAGCCCGAGTAATCCCAGATATGTGCCCGGCGCCGACGACGCCGATGATCTTTTGAGCGTTTGCATCTCGTTGCAGCGCTGTGGCGAGGATCAAGTCGCGCTCAGCGATGACTGTCTGCGCCGTCGCCCAGTCCATGAGATTGGGCTTTTCAGTTGTAACTTGAGATCCCGGGCTAAACATCGGGTTGCCGTTGAAGGATTCGACTCGAACAAATTCAACCACGCGCTGTGCGCACGACCGAACTTTAAGCAAATCATCGACTCGAATCGGCTCGCTGCGCAAGGCACTGCGTAATATCTCCATGCTACTTTTAATCACCTCCTCACTCGACTCGCAGCCGGCTCTCTCAAGAATTTTCTTCATCTTGGCCGTCCCTTTGGCCCCATGAACGTCGTCCACCGTAGCACTGATGGATTCCACGTCCTCTTCGGAACCGACGCCTTCGTCGTCCACAATCACTTCTTTCCCAGCAACGAATGCGTCAAATAACTGGCTCCCGCGTTGAACGCGTGCAAATAATCTTCCGAGCGTTGCGCGTTGATCTCGGTCACCGAGAACGATCGTGGCACCCACCTTTTGTCCCGCTTCAACGGCCGCGATGAACTCGCTACCCGGCCGGGAGTCTAATAAAGCTCCAACTGTTGCGTACCCCAAGCTCCCCACGACGATTGGCAAATTTCCGTTAAACAATACCTTGACGGCATCACTCGTCGTGGCCACGCGTTTCGCCGCCTTCAACGCCGGTCGAGCACTCGAAGCCGACTTTAACAATCCTGTGAGCCGCTCGGCGTCGAGCTCCAGCAGCACCACGTCTGGCTTTTCGCGCAGAATTACCGCCCTTACCTCGTCCGCAGAGGCACTGCTAACGTGCGCGCTACCGATGATTCGACACTCTGCCCCAGAAGCGGGATGGATGAGTACCTTTTCGCACCGAGGCTTCGGTTCGAGGTCGTCGATGTGTAGCACTTGTAACTGTTTAAGCGTTGGACGAGGACGCAAAAAGCGAGAGACGTCAGTACGTTGACCATGGATTAGCGTGCGCGAGACAAAGTACGTACACCACCGTGTGTTTGAGTTAGCGTGACTCCAGGAGGAAACCCGCCGTCGGTGTCATCGGTGGTGTCATCCGACATCCTGGCGTCGCGCGCGCAAAGCTGTGAGGACTGGTGGACTAAATATGGCAATTACATCTACGGCGAAGACGGGGGAGGGGGTGGAGGTTTGCGAGGAGTGAAAACGCTTGCTATGCTTGGAGAGTCGGTGAAACGCCTCATGAATGAATCACCAGCGCTTGAAGATTCCTCAATGTTTTTTGACACGCTCGTGGACTGAATGTTGCCGTGCTGATGAAATGTCTTCAACATCTTCACCAAGATGTCTCTCTCGGTTTGAAGCTCGCCTAGGGCATTTTTCATCATTTGTCGCTCTTGTGCAAACTGTGTGGCACTTGCAGACGCAATCGAGGCGACGTTGTCCTTAGCTTTTGCTGCGTCTTTCTCCGCAAGCGCGAGAGCCTCCGCCGCAGACGCATCTTTTTCTGCGGCTTGCTTGATTTCATCTTGAAGTGCATCCAAACGCTCGTTTGCCTCTCGCAACGAAACCTCTAAAGTAGAATTTACTCCTTGCAATTCATCGCAACGTCCGGTTAACTGCGCTTTGTCTTGGATCTCAGCCTGCAATGTTGCAACTTGACTCTCGAGCGTCTGCTTGGCCGCATCCGAAGCTTGCACGGCGTCGAGCGCTTGCGCAAGTTTTGCCTCAATCTCGTGGATGCTCGACGTCGATGCGACAGCGCCCGCAAGCTCTTGGCTCTTCTCCGCAAGCTCAGCCTGCAATGTTGCAACTTGACTCTCGAGCGTCTGCTTGGCCGCATCCGAAGCTTGCACGGCGTCGAGCGCTTGCGCAAGTTTTGCTTCAATCTCGTGGATGCTCGACGTCGATGCGACAGCGCCCGCAAGCTCTTGGCTCTTCTCCGCAAGCTCAGCCTGCAATGTTGCAACTTGACTCTCGAGCGCAGCTCGCGCTGCATCTGCGTTTTGCGTCGCAATCGTGCACGCTTGCTCGGCTTGAAAGAGTGCCTCAGATTTTGATTGTAACTCAGTCTGAACCATAGCGAGTTGATTTTCTAAGGTCTCGCGCACTGATGCCGACTCTGTTGCATTAGCGCTCAGCGCCTCAGCGCGTTCGAAGGCTTCAGTTTGAGCAGCAAGTGCTTCAATTCGCACTTGTAATTCTCCTTGGAGCGCGGCGCACTGTGCTTGTAGAGATGTGCGTACGCTCTCAAGCTCTTGCGACATGGATTCACAAGACGCTTCAGCGCGCTCCATAGCGTTCTGTTTTTCTTGCATCTCCAAATGTAAAACTGCTATTTGGTTCTCATATGTTTGACGTACATTGGTGATGTCCTCTGCGCTGGCAGCCAATGCTTCAGCGCGTTCAAACGCTTCAATCTTTGCTTCAAGCGCCTCTTTCGCAACGTTCAATTGAGCATTCAAGTCGGCGACCTGACTTTCGAGCGCAGTTTGGGATATCTCCTTTTCCGAAATCGTCGTAGAAAGCGCAGATTCGGCACTCTGTAAGGCTTCTGACTTTGCTTGCAACTCGGACTGCACCTTGACGAGCTCAGATTCGAGTACTTGTTGCGCCACCTCGCGCTCAACGTTCGTCGACCCTACTGAAGACTGTGCAAGTTCTAACGCTTCTGTTTTAGCGTCCAAGGCTTCAGTCTTCATTTGGAGTTGTTGCTGCGCTGCCAAGAGTTGAGACTCAAGTGATTCTCGTACGCTTTCGAGTTCATTTTTGAATCCACTTGCCGAAGCCTCGGCGACAGTCAACGCCTCTGTTTTCACTTGAAGTTCAGATTGCAACGATGAAACACTCGCCTGGGCCTGGGCTAAAGTTGCTTCGAGCTCATCTATATTTGATTTAATAGATTCAGCACTTGCAATTTCGAGAGCCTTGCTCTTCTCTTCAATTTCAGCCTTCAGAGAGTTGACGTGCGATTCCAGCGAGGCAGACGTCGCCTCCGCCACTTGAGCGCTTTGCTTCACGCGCGCCAGTTCGTCTTGTAAATCTCGAGTGGATGATTCATTCAGCTGTTCTAAATCCTTAACTTCAGTTATTTTAGCCGCGAGCTCAACTTGTACGGCGTCTAATTTTGACTGTAGCGTCTGAACGTCGGACGCAAGCTTGTCATTTGCCTCGTTTGCTTCACCCGCGCGAGCTAACCGCTCTTCGAGCTGGGCAATTTTCTCTAATAAATCTTTTTCTCTGTTTGCCGACGTCTGCCTCTCTTCCTCGATGACGTTTTCAAGCGCGACCACATGCGTCTGCTCCGAACCTTGTAACTGCGCCTTCGCGCGTTGCGCCTCGAGCTCCGCATTCAACCCTTCAATCTTCGCCGACATCTCTGACCACGCCTCAGACGCTCGCGTACGTATCATTTCTCGCTCTTCCAACGCGTTATTCATCGCCTCACGCATATTCGCCGCTTCGGCGGCGGCTCTTTGCAGCTCTCCGTTCAGCGCGTCTCGCGCCCGCTCCAACGCCTCTACCGCCGCCTCCGCCTCTTGCGCCCTCGTGCGTTCACTCTCAAGCGCCGCGACGCACCGCTCGAGCGCATTCGACGCCAACGTGTCGCTCGACGTCGACATCGATGCCGTCCTCACCGTGCGCACCTCATGCGCCGGCGCCGCGCTCGCCCCACCGCCACCATCCTTGTTGGCCCGGAGCTCGCTCACCTTTGTCTGCGCCGAATCCTTCACCGCCGCCGCCTTCGCCTTGGCCGCCGCCGCAAACTTTTTCATATTATCCATGACGGGCGACTCTCTCGCCGCCGATGACGAGAACGACGACGACGACGACGACGACCGCCGCCGCACGAGCGCGCGAGAGTCAATGGCGCTTTCATATTCCCAATCACAACGTGAGTCAACATCACCAGCGCGAGCTCAATCGATCGACGATCGCGCATCGATCCACCATCACGCGCGATGCGTGACGCGCGCGCATTTTTCGCTCGCCGCGTCGCCGCGTCGATTCGGGCTCGATTGGCGCCGCGCGCGACGCGCGACAGCGCGGACGACGCGCACAAAATTTGAACAGTGAAAAAAATTTAAAAGACATCTCTGACGTCGCGCGCGCGTCATATCGCGTCGACGACATCGAGCGCGCGCGCACGGGTCGTCGCGGAACGTCGGACGCTCGCGGTCGGCGCGTCAGACGATGTCCGCGCATGGGTTTAAGATGGCATCGAAGCGCACGGCGACGGAGGACGATGCGGATGTCGTCATTCTCGATGGCGCAGCTGGGGGTGGCGATGCGGCGACGTTGACGATGACGGAGACGGGGAAACGCGCGCGTGATGACATGGAAACACACGAAGGCGATGGTGAGGCAAATACCACGCGTGGTGAGAGCGATGAGGACGAATTCGATGTCGATGACGCGTCGGATGGCGATGAGAGCGAGGACGACGAAGACTTCACCATGGCGTCGCGCGGACGAAGCGCTCCGATGGGCGCTGCGGCGAGACTTGTCGACGGCAAGGTTATTTCCGCGGATGGCGGTGATGATAGTAATGCAAAGCGAGTGAAGATTACGCCTGGGGCGATTCGTGCCGATCGGAAAAACGTTGATGACCCGTGTCCTGGTTTGCTCGAGAGCTTGCGGGAGTTTGTGATGAAGGCGGGCGGCACGTTATCGGATGATTGGAGCTGCACGGCGACGATGCGTACGAATGGCGCCACAGCGGGGTCGTATGATGCGATTTACTGGTCTCCCGATCAGCAACGTTACCGTTCTCGTTTGGAAGTTTTACGAGCGTTAGGACTCGCTCCGCCCAAACCAGAGGCGAAATCCGGATCCAAGGTGCCAAAAGCAAAGATTCAGCACATCGAGCCGATTCCTCGCGCTGATGCCGTAGCTAATGCGAAGGCGAGCGAGAAGCCTGTGTCGCCGATGGAATTAGGTGATAACACGGTCGTCATTGATTTTGGTTCTGTGTTGCAGAACACTGAAGAGTTCCACGACGAGGTTCACATCTGGCCATTTGGTTACAAAACAAAGTGGACAAATGACAACGGCGACGTCTTCTTTAGCCAAGTTACGAAGGCTTCCGATGGGGGACCTGAATTCATCGTAAAGATGGAAAAGGATGGTGAAAAATATACCGCATGCGCGGCATCTCCTCTCGGCGCTTGGATTGAGATGTGCGATTCCGTCGGTCCAGCGATTCCAGTTGGAATTGCCGACCATTTCTGCTTTGAGGACGTTCGCATAGTTCGCGCCATTGAAAGTTTAGCCGGTTCGGATGCATGTGAGAAGTATCAATTCGTCGAGGAGCGTGGAGGGTGGGATGATGAGCGCGTTCGTCGTGCGAAAGCTCGAGTCATGGACTCTAAAGAAATTCTCAAGCAAATTCGCCTCGTGACGCAAAAAGTCAAGACGGAACAAGTTGCGCAAAATCGCGTGCAGCGAGAAATCTCAAAGGTTCTTGATCGTCTCGTCTCTCGCGTTGATACTGCGGTAAAGCGTGAAGCAGCCAAGAAGCAACGTGCCGAAACCAAAAAGGCGCTCTCTGAGATTGCCAAGAAGCATCGCGATTCATTGAAGGAGGCGTCAAAAGCTGAAAAAGAAGCTGCAAAAGAGGCTGAGAGGATGCAGCGCGAGGCGAAACGTGAGCAGGAAAAATTGGCGAAAGAAGCACTCAAGGCACAGCAAGCCATCGAACGCGAAGCTCAGAGGGAAATCAACAAAGCGAAACGTGCAAAGGAAATGGAAGAGAAGAAGAAACGTGACGCCGAACGTGCGGCGCAAATGAGCGTTGTAGAGAAGAAGCAGAAGGAATGGCTCATGGGCATGGAGCAGCGCGACGCGGATAGTTCGGACACAACTTTTGCGCCTCCAATCATGACGCCGAATTTGAAAATTGAACCCGATTTCACGGAAAAATCTGAGTTGGGTGATATTTTAGAAATCTGGATGTTTCTCGATCGGTTCAAAAGTGAGCTTTTTGGTGCTGATGCCGATCGAATCTCTCCCCCAACTGTACAGGCTCTTGCGAACATTTTATCCAATCCAAAGAAGTCCGAACCCTTGTTAGCGGCATTGCACTTAGGTATGGTTGCTCCGTGTATCAGCGATGTTTCGGCGTCTACGGATTCGTCGAGCACAAGCGCGTTGAAGCTCATTCCGGATGCCAAAGCGCACTTCTCTGAGACCATAGGCGTTTGGCAAGAAGTAATTCGTCGGTTTTTACATGCGAGTTCGATCATCTACGATTCAGCGCCCTATGAGCCGTACTTGAAGGACGCCCCGCCAATCTTGCCCGAAGCGGCGGATGTTTTCACGCGATACATGTGCGCGGGTAACGCTGGATTTGATCCGCTTTCGAACGAAGAAGGTCCTCCTTGGAACGGACATCCCGTGCCGAAATATAACGCTAGAATTGCCCCAGATCTCGCTGCCGCTGCGGACGCCGAAGTGTTAGCCGCAGTCGAGGTTGAATTGTTTTCAAACGGTGGAGGCTTTGATGTTCCAGCGTCGCGCGTGGTGGAAACGCGGCGTCAGAAAGCTCTTGCCGCAATTACTGAAGCCAAAAAATCGCAGCGTATCCAAGCCGTGAGATGCGCCATTCGTAACTGCGCTTGGTCGCACGCTTTGAGTAACGTCTCTTGCAGAGGCGATGCAGCGGCGGTGAAGGGATCGCAACCGCGAGGCATGGATATCCGTCTCCTTGATGCTCGCCTCGAGGCTGGTGTTTACAACGCTGCCGCGCACTCCGTCTCGAACGCAAATGAGGTTGATGACATGATCCGCGCTGATGTGTTCGAAGTTGCCAACAACATGGCTCATCTGACGAATGGAAATGGTCCCAAGGCGAAGCAGGAGCTCATCGCCGCCGTCGACTCTGCGCTCAAGCAAACCAAGGCAGCGGAAGAACTTCATTCTTCACCATGGGATCAAGGATGCTCTGTGTGTGGTTTAGACGTCGTAGCTGGCGTGGTTCTATTGTGTGACTCTTGTGATGCGGAGTATCACATTAAGTGCCTCGATCCGCCACTCCTTGCGGAGCCAGAAGGTGAATGGTTCTGCCCCAAGTGCGTGCGACAACAAGAAAACACCAACGTCGTCGACATTCATGAATGTAAGGCTTTCGTAGGAACAAGGCTTGAAAAGGCTGCGACTGGCGAAGCAATCGCGGTGAAGGATGCCATGTTAGAAAACGAAGCAGAGGATGACGAAGAAGAGAGTGGATTCTCGGACGGTGGTTGCCGAGGTGCCATGGCGCGGCGCCTGCGCTCCTTGGCGCGAGCCATGGAATCTGTTGGTTTCGACGGATTATCCACGCAGTCTCGTCTCGTGTTGTTACGTACATTGATGACGTTGTGCTTGGATTCGGTTTCGTTGCGTGAGGCGATCGATAGCGGCCTGAACGCGACGTCCGAGGTCAAGCGTGAGGTGAGACAGCACATTAAAGCTTGGGATGAGTATCGCATGGAAGAGGTGCGCGCTTCCGATGCAAAGAAAGCAGCAGAAGAGGCGAAAGTGGCGAAAGAAGCGGAGGCGAATAAACCAGCAGATGCTCCGGAATCCGCCAAACCAGATGAAGACGTGGCGGAGGATGAAGTTGTCAAAATGGACGTCGATGGCGAAGATTCTGTAGCCAAGGCGGATGCGGCGAAAGAAAAGCGAGAGAGGAAAGTTGTGCAACGCGCCCCGACGGACGAAGAGCTCGCGCGAGCCCGTGTTCGATGGCAAAGCAAATGGCACGAAGTTGAAGCGAGTGAGCTCGAAATCGCCCCTCGTCGCACGCCTTTGGGATCTGATCGTCACAAGCAAATGTACTGGCGACTTGGAAACTGGGGTGAAGTCATCGTTCAAGCGGCAAAGAATGCCGAACAGTATGACGTCGAGCCTGAATACGGACTCTTGAACGCAGAAGAAACCAAAGCATTGATTGGGAAGTTGAACCCTAAAGGACGTAAAGAAGGTGATCTTTGGCGTGCGTTGCAACGTCGTTTTGGTGCTGAAGCCTCGGCGTTGAGCGACGTGACGGCGGTGCCCGCAATTCCAGATATTAGCGAATGGGGAGCAATTGAAGAGACGAGCGATCAAGAGGAAAGCGGTTTGGCGCGAGTGCGTCAAACATTCTTGACTTTAGAATCCGAAATTCCCGATATCGCTTTCAACAGAGCTCTCGGTAGTGCAGAGCGTCGTACAATGTGGCTAAATGTCGCCGCTTCGGCGAAATCGCTCGTCAGTCTTGCATCCGCTATCATCGCCTTCGAGCGTGCTCTCGAACGTGATTGGCTCAACCCGGGATGGTTGTCTTGGAGCTGGTCGTCGCCATTAGTACGATGCGCATCTGGTGCGAACGAAGCGAGTAGTGCGCGAAGCATTCGCCTTCACCTCGTCGCGTTGCGCCGGGCGTTCAAGTGGAACAAGGCGACACGCGCTTCTGGTCGCGTCGCTGGAGAGGAAGCCACTTTAATTCTTCCTGAACGCTCTACGCGTACGCGCAAGCCCGCTGTTGTTGTCGAATCTGACTCTGACGACGAATACGAGGAATTGGAAGATTCTGAGTCCGAAGAAGTGATCACAAAGACGCACGCTCGAGACCGGTCCTTCCGATTGTGACGTGGAGAAAGTAAGAATTTGAAATTGAATTGCATGCACGCCTACGTTGTCTATATGAGAAATTTACGAAATGAAATGATGCTCAAGCAAATCAAAACAACGCGTGCCCCATGAGAGTCTCGAGAACGATCATCGATGCAATGCCAACCATAGCCGCGCGGCCGTTGGTCATTTCAGCTTCCGGCGTGAGCACTTTCAAGAGCTCGGGAATCGGGGAGCCGCGGATTACGAATTGCCATTCCTTGCTTCCCGCAATCTTCTTCGGGTTCGCTTCGTAGCCTTCGTTAGAGCTGAACGCTGGCGCGAGGGACGCCAAGCTCCACACGAATGCCGTGTGTAAAACTTCCCCAAAGTTCCCAAACGCTTGCGTGGTGAAGGACTGCCCCGTGGCAAACTCACCGCCCAACGCGAGCACGAAACCAATCATCGCCACTCGCCCATTAATCACTTCCGGCGCCCAACCTTCGAACGACAAAATTTCTTGCGGCGTTTGCACCTTAGCATTAATCGAAAACGCTGGGAAAACAACCTCATCCACGACGTGCACGACAACGTCGCCCTCCGCCTTATCCGCCTCCGCCACCTTCACGCCGTCCACCGTCACCCCTCCAGACGCGCTGCTCACAACCGTCATCGAGCGCCCATTCAACGTCTTCACCTCACCGCTCTTCATCGCCTCAGCCTTCACCGCACTCGGCAACACGTGGTACGTCAAAATCTCCTTCAAGTTGTCCCGCTGCGCGAGCTCTTCAAAGCTCAGCGATCGCTCAATCGACATCTTCTCAAACGCCGCATCGGTCGGCGCGAACACCGTGAGCGCGCCCGTGAGCGCCCCAGACAACTCCGTGGCTTCAAGCGCTTGTCGGAGCTTGGAGAATCGCGCATCGGCGAGCGCACCGGTGAACACCACCGGCGCAGCCTTGGCCGCATCGGCGCTCGAAGCTTCGGCGCTCGCGACGGCGGCGCGCGCGATCGTCGGTCGCGACGACGACGACGACGGCGACGTGCGTCGCAATACAGTGGAGGATGAAATCGTGCGTGCGGCAAGCATGGTGTGCGTGCGTGCGTGCGCGTGACGCTGTCGAGCGACAGAGTGTGAAGAGGCGCGGATTAATCAGCCGCGCGAGTGGCGATGACGTCGCGTTCATCCAAAAAGCGCGGGCGCGGAGTCGACGGCGAAGAATTTCGACGAGCGCAAAGGACGAATGATTGCAGATACAGCGCATTGATGTGATGTTTCAAAAGATTAGCAGCAGCCACTATTTGCAGCTTTTGCACCGCTAGTATCGACTTGAATAGTATCGGGCAAATATACGTCTTCGTCCTTGGATTCGTTTTGAATGGCGGAGCGCGCGACGGCTTCAAACGCCGTGGCGACGTTGATGTCTTCCTTGGCGGATGTTTCGAAATGCATCAAGCCACCCTTGGAGGTGCACCATGATTTTGCTTTCTTTTCACTGATCACTCGCTTGCTTTCTTTGCCCTCTTCTACGTCAATTTTGTTTCCTATGATGACGAATGGGAACTTCTCTGGGTCGCTCGGCGACGCTTGGACGAGGAACTCATTCCGCCAGTTCTCCAACGACTCAAACGATTTCGCCACGTTGACGTCGTACACACACATCACGCAATCGGCACCACGGTAGAACGAAACACCTAGCGATTGGAATCGTTCTTGGCCCGCCGTGTCCCAAATTTGCAGCGTGACAATTGTATCGTCGATAACAATCTCCTTAGTCATGAAATCCGCCCCGATAGTCGCCTTGTACTGCTTGGAAAACTTGTTGTTCACATATTGAGACATGAGCGACGTTTTCCCAACCCTATGCGTGTGAAAGCAACGTATGGTGAGTATATCATTCGCGCGCTCGGACCGGCGCTCGCGGCGCTCTTTCAAACGGCGCGCCACTGCACACGTACCCCGAGTCACCCAGGATAATAACCTTAAGGAGAGTACGCTGTGTGTGTTAAGACGGAAAACATCACGTTAGTCACTTTTGTGCGCCTCATAAACACCACGCGCGTCCCTCCGTCGGCGTAGAGTGCATCATTCGCTGAACACCATTCAATCGCTCACCGACGCATTCGCGCGCCTAACGACGCCTACACCCACTCGCACGCCACCGCACGCGCGTGTAAACCATCGCAATCATCGCGCATACGTCATCTCCGTACCTTTTTCGTCGACATGATGCGTTGAGCTCGCTCACGGTTCAACGCACGAGTCGCGCACTGCGGAGGCCCAACGTCCTCTTCCTGCCGCCGTTCCGGCGCTTCACTCGCGCGCGCGCGGCACGTAGCGCGACGGCGCGATCGCAGTCGCGCATCGGACGACGGCGGTGACGGCGATGTCACCAACGACGCCCGTCGCGGCGGCGGCGGCATCGGCGGCGCCAGCACCGTCGCCTTTGCGAGGCTTATCGCTCAACGACGTCTACGCCATGTGCGAACAAATAACCGAGCGCATGCCGAGCCTGAGTGCGAGCGAGCTGAGCGCGCAGCTCGCGGCGATTGAAAGTTCATCCCGAGCGTTGATCAATGCGAACGCGCGCGCGGGATCGAGCGCGAGTGCGATTGGTGGCGAAGTTTTAGATGAGCTCGCGAAGACGGTTTCGCGCACGGTTGCGTTTGGGGAGAGGTATCTGTGGGAAACGCAGCTCAGCACGAATACTGGAGCAAAAGAGCGGGAAGTGCTCGCGGAATTAGATAAATGGGCGGAATCTCGAGGTGAAAGGCAGAACGCAGAGGTTGCGTGTGTTAAAAAAGATGACGAGTGGTTGACGACGTCGGAGGACGCCAACCGTCAAGCGCTTGATTCAAGCATCGCGCTTCGAGACCTCGAGCGACGATTTCCCGAGCGCCCGCGCACGGTATTAATTGGCGTCGACGACGACGAACTTCGTGCAGCAGGCAAGAAGCGTCGAGAAGAAGTGTTGCTTGAAATCGACAACGCGCTGTCGTCGCTCACCAACGAGCACGCCATAGTCGTCGCCCAAACCGTCGGTGATGGCTCTGCCGCGATGTACGTCAAGCCAATCATCGAGTTGATACAAGGTCAATCGGATTTCGTGCGCAAATCCATCGCGATAGCCATCGCATGCACCATCCTCGCCGTCTCGCTCATAGAGTTTTTCGTCGAAGAGCAAGCGAGCGAACTCGAGTCCATCGTCGCCTCGTCCTCATCTCCCTCGGGATAGCCCGCATAGCGTCGCATAGCATAGCAGTGTAGTTCTAGCACGCGCATCATCGCACGCGCGTCACCTCTCGCGCCTAAAGTCGCTCGCGTCACCTCTCGCGCCCCTAAAAAGTCATCCTCGTCATCATAACGACCCCTCGTCGTTCGACGTCATTGCACGACGCCACCCGCGCGCGCACGCACGCGACATGCACGCAAGCATCACACAGATCACCCCAATCATCGTTTCCGCGATCGCGCGCCCGCGATCGCGCTCGCGCGCCGTCTCGCGACGCGCGTTTGACCACGGCGGGCGCGACGATGGTGGGCACGGGCGCGGCGGCGATGGCGGTCGCGGCGACGGCGGCGGCGGCCACGGCGGCGGCGGCGGTGGCGGTGGCGGTGGCGACGAGGAAGGCTTCACCGACGGTCACTGGAGCGCGCCGTCGGATACGATGACCGTCATCGTCGGCGCGACGGTGTTGACGCGGGCGAGAACCGCGCTCACGCGCGGGACGTTTGGGCGCGCGACGGCGTCCCGACAACGACGAACGCGACGTTGAAGACGACTTTGGATGGTTGTTTCGTGGCGATGACGCGCGATTGCGATGATGTATGGGTACATGTATCATGGAGGTGTGTGTTTGGTGTGTGTGAGGCGAAGATGCGAGAACGGATGCGGGCGCGTTTCGGCCCGTCGTTTGACGACCGTCGCCCGCGGCAGCCTTGAAGTTGAAACTATGGCGACGATTTCGGAGAGACGCGTGTAATAGTAGTCGTCGTCGTCACCATACGCGCGTGTGACGACGGCATGTTGTAATGAAAGCTTTTTGGTATCACAAGACGCGACTAATTAAACGGATTGTGAAAGGAAATACAGCGCTCAATTTCCCAACAACGAGTAGGTCGTCTCATCGACGATCGGATCGTCTCAACGAGCATGTCGTCTAAGTCACTTAGCGGGGGGACACGGTAATCTCGCTCTCAGGAGCAGTCAAAGTGCCATTCTTCAGCTCCATGGCGGCGAGAAGCGGCCACCCACCCGCTTGGAACATGAGACCGAGCGCCTTCGGGACGTCAATGATGATTTCACCCTCCGTCGGCTTGGCGGTCTCCTTGTTCATCATCACGTAGCTGCGACCCGCGTAGCCGATCCAGCCCGCCACGTAGAGGAAACCCAAGCCCGGCACGGCGAACTCACCGAGGTGCTCGAGGTTACCATCGACAATCAAGTGAGGAAGACCATCCTTGCCGCAGAGCAAACCGGATTCGCCATAGTTCGCGAAGCGCGTGTTCGTCTTTTCAATCGTCGCGTTGAGCGCGAGCGCGGGCGCGGAAGCGGCGTCATACTTCTTCAATCGCTTTTCAAGCGCCTTGATTTCCGTCTTTTGGCGCTTGGCGAACGCCTTGTTAGACTTGCACGGAGTGAGACCAGCGTACGGGGCGACGTCGCGCGCAAACGCTTCTTCAACGGCAACCAACGGCGCGGCGGCGACGGCGACGGCAACCGCCAAGGACGCCGCCTTGCGCGTCGCATCCGCCGCGGAGCAGCGCGCCTCCGTCTTGACCGCGGCGCGTTGCGCGCGGGCAGTCGGCTTGAGACCAGCGACGGTCACTTTGCTCGTAAGGTTCATCTACAAACGCGAAACGCGCGCGCAATCGCCTCGTCAGTCAACATCCCGCGCGCGTACGTACGCGTACAGCGCATACGCATACAATCCACACGAACACCCCCAAGACGTCCCGCACATCACGTGCGCCATCACGCACACGCACGCATCACGTCTCCGCACACGCACGCACACACAACCCCTCCCGCCGTCGCGCGCGTCCCGCCCGCGATATCCCTCGGCGGTAGGGTCGCGCGCGCGATCCGCGATCCCGCGCGCGATCCCACCCTCCCCGTGTCGCGCGCACCCACAACGCACGCGCGCGCGACCGTCGACGCACGCGCGCCCCACGCCACGGCGCATCGCGCGCATCGCCCATCGCATCCGCACGCGCGCGAGACACCGCGCGACACCGCACGCGACGCAATCCGATCGCGTCTCTCGAGATACGACGCTGCTCGTCTGCATCATCATCACGCATCGCGTTGTCGCGCGTCACCGCGCGCGCGGCGCCACCGCCACCGGTCGACATCGCCGCGCGCGCACGCGTCCATCGCACTCGCGTCACGTACCTGGGCCACGGCGTTCATCGTCTCGTCGTCGTCGCGTGCGCGTATGCCGCAGCCGCGCGCGCGCGATCCATCGCATCACGCGCCCGTGCGAACGCATTCGATCGATCGATCGCGCGATCGATCGACCCATCGCGCGATCGATCGGCCCGTCGCGCGATCGATGTCGATGTCGATGTCGATCGCGGGCGCGAGATTGCGATCGGCGCCGTGGGTCGTGTGAAAGATACGTTTTTAGTTCGGACATATATACACTATTGTATACTATATAAAGGTATATCGTGTGTATGATTTATTTAAATCATCGTGGGTGATCATCGCAGATTCGCGTCTCGGGTCGAGGGCGTTGGCGGGGCACGCGTTGGCGGTGTCGATGTCGGTCGGTCGGTTGGTTGGTTGGTCGATGTGACCGATGTGACCACGGTGTCGCCAGCGCGCGACGCGGGGTGTTGTGCGCGTTCGCGTGGACGACGACGGTGTTCGTGCGTGGTGTGCGTGGTGTTCGTGGTGTTCGTCGTTCGTCGTTCGTGGTGTTCGTCGTTCGTCGTTCGTCGACGGCAGCGATACAATGGGGCCGCCATCATCGTCGTCACCACCATCGTCATCGCGCACGGCGTTGACGCTGGGACGAGCGAATGGGAAGACGAGGGAGGATTTCGATGCGCCCGTGCGCGCGGCGTCTGGGGTGTTACGGGCGCAGAAGCAGCGAGAGTATGAGTTACACGCGGCGCGGGGTGGTGAGGGTGGCGCGCACGACGTGGTGTCGGCGTTGACGTCATCGCCGTGGGATTACGCGTTTGAGACGTACGCGAGCTGTCGGGAGATGGATGAGGCGACGCGGGACTGGTGCTTTGAGTTGACAAAGACGAATATGCGGGCGTTGTATGAGCAAACGTGGGGGTGGAATGCGATTGAGAAGAGGCGGGAGTTGAATGATGCTGGGGCGAGGTTTATTGTCGCGCGAAGTGCGTCGACGAAACAGCCCGCGGCGTTCGTGCACTTTAGATTTGAACGAGAGGATGAGCACTTGGACGCGCCGGTGGGGTACATTTACGAGTTGCAGTGCGAGGCGGCGCACCAGAAACGATCGTTGGGAGAAATTTTAGTGACTTTGGTGGAGAAGTTATCGAAAATATTGGGCATGGATGCCGTGATTCTCACCGTGCTCAAGGTGAACGTCTCGGCGTACGGATTTTACACCAACAAGATGAAGTATGAAATCGACGACAACTCTCCGGGAGGCGACTGCGAGTATCTCATCCTAGCCAAAAGATTCAACCCGCCGCCATCGTAATTGTAATTGTTTTATACTACTGTATTTATCTATAGTCTTTGTTGTCTACTACCTACTACGCTCCGAGGCGAGCTCGTTTCGACGCCGTTTCATGAGCTTCAAACTTTGCCGTCGTCTTTTTGCGAATCGTGTCGACGTCGTCATCGTCTGCAGCGCGTTCTATGATTAAGTGCCTGCCGTACAAGTGCGTACCTTTGAGCGCATCTATCGCAGCTTGAGTCTCGCGTCGAGTGTTGAACTCAACGAATGCGAAACCGCGGTGCGCGCCATCAAACTTTTTGGGTAAGCGCACTTGTTTGAGTTGACCGAACGGGTTGAAAAGTTTTTGAATATCACGCTTGGTGGCCTCAAACGCGACGTTGCGTACCATGACTTTTGTTGCGCTGAAGCCTTTTGGAATCTTCTCACCCTTCTCGTCATCACCATCGTTATTTGAACCTTGCGTACTGAGCTCGAGACGCAACGTTTTACCATCTAGCGACGACCCTTGCAAAATGTTCAAAACAGACTTTGCCGTCAAGGGTGAGTCA
>Ga0222715_10002071_pt1 | contig 18589 bp, 14 predicted proteins | sample C33_9DmetaG_FD_165056 | JGI IMG/M metagenome (GOLD analysis project Ga0222715, IMG submission 165056) | Estuarine water microbial communities from San Francisco Bay, California, United States - C33_9D | ecosystem: Environmental > Aquatic > Marine > Unclassified | place: USA: California... | reverse complement strand
TCTAAAGTCATCTTAACTCCTTCGCGGAATCCTGCTCGCCAAGCCATAAAAGGAGTTTCATTGATAATTGTATCACTATATGTAACTGGAAAGTTTCTATAACCTTCTTCCCAGCAAAAATCTACCTGTGCTCTTTCACTATCTGCATTTTCGTGTGTTTTCATATCAAGGATATGCTGGCGATGCCATAATTTTAAGCCACCATTTCCGTAACGCAATCCATTAACATTATTTCTGCCGCACCAACTATATGCACGGATTTTTTCATTTGTCATATCTAAATCTAGATCAAAAAATTTAGGATCAACAATGTTGTCTGCATCTACAGTTAGTACCCAATCTGTTTCTGCTGCTTCTGCTGCTGCTTTGTGTGCGTGGTCTGATCCTTTTACACCGTGTATACGTTGCGCCCAAGGAACTTTATTACAAAGGTCAGCATAGTGTAAATCAGCATTTGGCTCATCATAACTTAAAAAGAAAACATCAAATTCTACTACCTTTGTCATACTTCCTCGAATACATAATTTTTAAAAAGTCTGCGTGTAAACACACTAGCATCATCTGGACATTCGCAAGTAAATTCAAATGCTTTACCTACTATATCATCTAATTTAACACTAGCAGTATAGTAACTTGTGTGTGGATCATTATATTCACATATATCAAAACTTAAAATAGTTTCACCGTCCCAAAATATTTTTCTTTTTGCTAATGGTTCATCTCTTTTTAATTTATATGTTCCGCCAAACTTTTCTGATAGTTGAACTGTAAATTTATCACCTTTGCGTGATACAATAACATCAGGCTCGTCTATCTCTGCCCATTTGATATCTATTACTCTATGTAGTACGTCATCAATTTTAAAAAGATTTTGTACTTCAGTAATCTCTAAACTTCCTGATTGTACATCAATAAAGCATTTACTTAAAGGAACTTCGCCTTCTAGTATTGCAAGTGCATTTTCTTTATCAATTTCTATAGTATTTTTAAAACGAGTTGTGTCAATAGAGTAATCAGGACCTACACAAAGTACCTGACCTGATTCTTTGTCAAAGGCTGCAAGATATGTAACAACTGGTGGTTTCCAGTTTGCTGCCCATTCGTCAAAATCTGGGAGGTCAGGAATTTCTCTTATCTTTTCTTCCACGCTATTTCCTCCAATATATTAATTGTTTCTAATGTAATTTTATCTTTTTCCACATAATGCAAAATATCAGTTTGTTGAAAATTTCCTATTTTAACTTTTGCATTTCTATCAAAATAAAATCCTACGTGATCAGATACTGTGTCTGCTGGATAAGGCCAATTTTGTATCATACCTTTCATATGCACAACACGTGGAAACTCTAAAGGATATGCAATGTCATCAGCAACATCTAAAATTTTTGCTGCTAGTGCAAATGCTTCATCTGTTCCTACAACTTTAGGTTTTTTATTAACTAAAAATTCATTAGAATATCTATCTGGATTGTTAATAATTTCTCTTTGCAGGTTAAAGAAATCTTTTGCTATTTCACTATTTTTAACAAAAAATGTGTAAAAGGAATATAAATTAGGTAGATCGTTGGCTGTAAAACATTTTCTGTAATAATCGTCGGTAACTAGTTCGCCTCTATATGTGTATGCATTGTTAGCAACATATAGTTCACTGTTGTTGATAAAATACTCTGCCCAATGACTGTAATCCCTAAAGAACAGCATATCTGCATCTAAGCATACAGTATTTTCAAAAGGTGTTAGTGTATCCATATAGGATCTACTATCCCAACCTTCTGGACCTTTCCATTCAATTACGTGATCAAACACCCAGGTCGAAGTAAAGTTTTCAATATGATCCTTATTGTCTATTACTAGTGCAACTTTATCATACCCTTCTTTTTGTGTATTCTTAATACTTAATGCTAATGCATATGCAAGACGTGTGTAATTTGTGTCAGCACCTTCATTAACAATAATCAAATATCCAAAGTCAATCATATTAACTCCATTAGTTGATTAATATTTCTTGTAATAGATTGTTTATTCATAATATGAATGTCTCTACCTTTAATATTACACAAAGTATAATCATTTAAATTTGCAGTTAGCAGTTTGATACCGTTTGTATCGACTTCATAAATCATATCTTTATCTGGTACTGATAGTACAGGCGGCATTGCATAATCATCATCTGTTTCAAATCCATACATAATATGTCTAGCGATAGCAAATGAAATATCATTTCTATACATTCTGCTATCAAATCTATAAAGGTCTGCAAACTTTCTGTAATTGTCTTTAATATGTTTTACTAGATCAAAAAATACTTTTGTATTTTCGTTTTTTGTAAACATAACTGTTGTTGCCCATAAAAGTTTTACACCTGTTTCGCTAATATACTTGTCTAAGTATCCTACTCTACTTCCCTGAACATCGTTATATTCTGGGGAGATAAGCAAGTCTGCATCAATATCCCAATACTCATTTAAAGAATCACTAAAAACAAAATAATCGCAATCTATCATTAGTGTTCTATCATAAGGTGTAAGATCCCAAACATTGGATCTATTACTATTTTTAAATGGAGCAACTACACTTTCTTTACCGTCATTAAATTTTCTTTGCTGTGTATCTTCGGGTCTATCAACTGTAATAACATTTTCAAAAACTTCAAGTGCCTTTTTCCATAGATCAGATTTATGCATCCAATCAACAGTTGATTGATCTGTAACTAAACTGACAGGAACCTGTAGATGTTTTTTAGCAAGGCCGCCTGATACAATGGCCATCTTAGCATAATCTATCTGCCTGTTATTGTGTGCAAATATTAGTATGCCTTTTTTCACGATACTAGTGTCTCTACTGATCTACTTTTTTTAATTTTTGTATATTCTTCGTGATATTCAAATGTCGCTGTGAAATATCTATCAAAAATTTCATCTCTAAATTCTTCCAACTTTTCTACTAAAATTGGATTTTCGTTTGTATCTAGTATTACTACATTTTCTGTTCTATCTTTATTGATGAGCATTTCTACAAAGTTTAATAGATTTCTATCAATTTTAAAAATACCACCATTCTTACCGTATGTAAGTCTAGCATCAATCTTTTCTTTTAGGGTTTTGCGTTGAACAGAAAGTGTTTGACGATACTTGGAAAATTCCAAAGCATCTTTATATTCATTTTGCATAATAACTCCTTTATAATGTACGCATATATTTATTGGTACATCTGGAGTGTAAAGGGGATTTGTGGTATAAGGTTTTTAACCTACTTCGATAATATTGCCAATATTTACAATAGGTGTAGCAATATTGAAACTGCCTGCTCCGCCTGGTTGTAGTGTTCCTGTTGCTTCTGTAGTTTGAACACTTACACTAACTTGTCCGTCAACAACGTCAGGACCAAAACTACCATCGCCCGGACTTGATGGTCCAAATTCTGGTGGTCCACCTTGCTCCTCGTGATCATCAATCAGCTCTACTCTAATTTCAATAGTATCAGCGCCTGTTAGATATGGATTTGCTTGGTTAGGAGTTCTAGCAAAAATCCTGTATCTGTTTAGTGAATAAGGACTTGATCCTACTACGTCAACATAAGGATCTTGGAAAGTACTTGTGCATTTATAAAAGTTACTACCATTAAATGTAGGACCTGCTCCAGTACCTGGATGATTTCCGCTAAATTTTTGTGTTCCTGCTGCGTTTAAGATACTGGTCCAAGAAGCGTTCTGGTTAGTAGAACTGCCGCCGGATCGTGTTGTAGTGATATCAATACTACTACCGCTGTTAAAAAAGTGTCTACTTTCATCTAGATCGCTAAACAACACAAAAATTGTGCAAGTAAGCGAGTCACTCCAGTTATCTCCATAAATTGCATCTGGCCAAGTTCGTTGTGCTGTACCGTGGTTAACTGTTCTTCTCTGTCCTGCAACTGCTAGGTTCCTGGCATTTACGTAGATATCATTTACAAATGCTGCCCATTTATCAACTGGCTGAGAAGGTCCACCTGACGCTGGTGCTTGGTATTTAATTTTTTTACGTTCAGTAACTTCAAGCATACTAACTTCATTTGAACCACTTGGAAGTGCGTTATTTAAATGTGTGTATGCATTCCAAATGTCATATCTTAAATCTGAATACTGTTGTACAGTAACTCTATCACTTGTGCTTACCTGCGAACTTAATACAGGCTGGCCATATCCTAACCAACCAAAGCCGTCAGGCCTCCCATCACCTAAGACACGCTGTATCTTAAGTTGCATATCATTATAATAATCTGGGTCTATAAGTTCGTGTGTTGCTGGCATTCGTTACCTCGTTACACTATTTACGTCGCTGTAATGTTAGACATACTAAAAGTTGGCGATGTAATAGCAAACGGGTCTAAGTCAGGTTGCAATGACCCTGTTGCTTTGATCTCTTCTGCAACTATTGACAATGTGCCATTTACAACGTCATCTGGTAGCGGTCCTGGTTGTGGATCGTCAGTGTAATTATCTATTAATTCTACTTTTATTGTAAAAACTGTTGCAACTCCAGTTGCGTTATCTGGCTGATTACATTTTGCAAACAGCCTATATGTATTTGCTGAGTACGGTGTAGATGAATCTGTTTCGTGGTATACTTGATATGAATCAGTTAAATTATATACATTTAGATCGTCCTGTGACGCCGCTCCAAATTCTTGTTCACCTGCTGTTGTTAAAGTATTAGTCCAGGAATTGTTTTGCTGTGATGCATCTCCGCCTGTTCTAGTAGTTGTAATTTTAATTTTTCCGCCGCTATTCCAAAAATATCTTGCTTCGTTAGCATTAGTAAAAGTTGCTTCAATTTCTGTTACAGCACTGCTTTTCCAATCTGATGTAAAAGTTTTTGTATCAATATTACTAATAACAGACTGGCTAGTTGCCACTGTAAATCTATCACGTCTCGCTGCTTGAATTAAATTTGTATAACTTTGAAATGGTTCTGATGCTGTAGCAAGAATAGGATTTGTAATTTGTGCTAGTACAGGATTTGGTAATACTCCTGTTTGATGAATAAGTATGCTCATCAAATCAAATCTTAATTTATCAAATTCTGTTTTTTCAATTCGTTGTCCTTGAGTAACAGTTTGAGAAATAATAGTTTGACCGTAACCGTACTGACCTGCTCCAGTTCCTAACGTTGTTGTAATTAGAGAACCTAGATCATTAAAATCTGCTGCAAGTATTTGATTTCCGGATGATACAGGCATTAGAGAACCACCGCTTCTACATAATCAACACCATCTGTCGATGCTTCTAGTGCAATGGCAAACACATCTGCATTGGCTTTTGAAACTGCTCTTGCAGTTCCATCTGCTGATGCAACAAGTCTGCTGCCTTTTGCAACACTGCCTGAAATTTTTACTGGTACTCTACCTTTCAGTGCAATATACTGTCCGCCATCTAAAATAGTATTCATCATAAAAGCGGGGCTTTCTGATATAACACCTAATGCTCTGTCACCTTCTTGACATTTTGTAACTTCGGCTGTGCCACCTACTGCTACTACTGTGCCAACTTCGTATTCTTCGTCAGTTAAATATTTTTCTGCTAAGTCAGCATAACGTGCTGCTGTTGCAGTTCCTTGGAATAAGTTTGCAAGTATATTTCCTGATCCGTCTCTAGCAGCAATTGTATTTGCTGTTGCTGTTGTTTTTGCTGATTTAAAAGTTGGATCTGAATCTACAGCACTATCGTCAATTTTGAGTCTAGTTGCTTTTGTTGCTTCACCCTGAAATTTGTTTGCATACAAATCACCAGACGCATCTCTAACTGGAATACTTGTACCTGATACCGGAACACTTGTTGAAGGTTGAATACTGTTTAACGCACTAGCATTGGTAGCAGTACCTGTAAGTGAACCTTGTACGTTACCTACTAATGTACCTTGTATATTTGCACCAGGATAACCAATCTGCTTAGTTGCAGAATTAACCATAATTGCATTACTGCCATCGGTACTAATAACATTACCACTAACACTTCCTGTAACGTTTCCTGTAACGTTTCCTACCAAGTTACCAAATGTTTCAACAATATAGGCTTGTTGCCATTTATTAGATGCTCTACCTAGATCAAAAATATTGTCTTCACCTGGGAATATTCCATCTACATTAATATTAGCAACATTTCTATTCGTAAGTCCGTCTTCAACAATTCTAAAGTTGATTGGATTACCTAATTGCGAAGTAACTCTAATTTCATTTTCATTTTCAATGTGTACTTTGAGATCACTTTGGTCACCAACCTTAAAGCCATCATCTAAAAATGATATAAGGTTTTCAAACGTAACGTTATCGCCCCTTAAAAATTCTGATGCTTGAATAAACGACCCGTCAATTACTAAACCTAGTGCAGAACTACTTGTTCCCCAATAATAATGGTTTGATGATGTAATACCATCAGTGTTAGTATTAACAAGTGTTAATCCTTTTTTAATTAAAGTAAACCCGTCTATTGGATTAACTGATGTATTAAGTGTGAATTCTGTTTGCGATACAATCGCCATTACTTTACCACCAGCAGTAATTCTTAAAATACTGTGGTTAGTATTACCTGAGTCTTTAACAACCTGCGCAGTAACTCCTGAACTACCCAAGTCTGGTGATGCTTCAGGACCTACTAGAATAAATTCTGATCCTGCCCAAGCATATAACTGTTTTGCAGATGAGTCCCACCAAATATCACCTTGAGCAAGTCCGGATGGTGCAGTTGAACTTACTTCTGCTCCGCCTGCTGCTTTCCATTTATCACCGTCGTAAAACTTTAATTTAGCATTTGCACTATCAAACCATACTTGACCTTTAATTGCTTTAGGAGGTTGTGTAGTATTTGCAAAATTTTCAAGTAGATGAAGGAAGTTTTCGTTCTGAACTTCACCGTATCCAGCATAGTTTTTACCTACGAATCTCAAATCCGTGGTAGTGTCAATTGTACCGTCTTCTACGGAAGTTAAAAACTGTCCATTAAATTTATCTACTGCGTAAGCCATTTTGTTTTTCCTAGTTCACTTGTATTTATCGTTTCTACTTCATCAGCATCAGGCATACCCAGTTGCTTTGAGTAGTACTTGTACTTACGGAATGTATATCTGTAAGTGAAAATTCTATTCCTTGCCCTCTGTTAACTGTAATTGTTGCTCCATCTACATATATGCTACTATTATCAGTTAAACTATATGCTACAATTGTACCTGCTGCTGTAGCATTTTGCCAGGTTTTCATTGTATCTAATCTTCCTGTATTAGCAGGAAATGTTAAAAAGTAACCTATTACTGCTTTATCAATATCTTCAGAAGCAAAACAAGATTTAAAAGTTGATCTCTGAGTTCTATCCCAAGTTTTCCACTTTGATACTTCATATTTGCTTAGATTACCATAATTATTTGCACCTAGTCTAATACTATTAGACACAAAATCAACATTAGATCTTAATGTATCAAGTGCTGTTAAGTTTTCTGTGCTCAATGCTGTTTTATTAATATGTGCCATAATACCTACTCGTAAAGATATACCAATGAATATCTTTTATTGTTAACTGGTGATACACTATGTACCGGACCTATTCCATTTATACAAATTCCTTGCCCTATAGAATCCTTAACAAATGAATTATCTTCATCAATAAGTACTCCATCATCACTATCTTGTAATGCAATTACTAAATTTTTTCTATAGTAATCAAAATCTCTATGCTTACCTAAATAATCACCTACGTTATATCTATTAATTGCAACCTCTGCAAGTCTATGTTCGTCAAAATGAGGAGCAATTGATTTTAAAAAGTCAACAACGTGTGTTGGCATTTGTCTATGTCCACAAAAATCATAGGAGCAAGAAGACTCTTCAATCTGTCGAGGTGGAGTAAGTTGTGAACGTCTAACCCATCTCGGCTCTTCTAGACTCTCGGCAACTTCTCTAGCCTTTGACGCTGTATCTTTATCCAAGTAATTAGATATCTCGTATGTCATCACCATACTCCTGAATAGCACCTTCATATTTCTCAGCAATTTCTGATTCAATATCTTCCGTAGTTTTGTATTCAACTTGTGGATTATTTCTAAAGTACTCTTTTCTAATACCATTAGCACGTCTAACTTCAGTAATAAAGTCATTCATTTCTTTTAAATCTTCTGCTTCGATTCCTGCATTGTCTGCCAGTCTTTCAATTGCAGATCCTAAAATACTTAATTGATTTTCTAATGGATACTTGTCTGTTATTCTGTTTCTTGCAAGTGTGTTTAATGCATCTTCTGTCATTAAAGGTGTTGCATTTACATCATAAATTTCATAGTTGTCATAGTCACCTCTAACATTTTCATTTTCGAGATCTATTTCAACTTCTCTATAAAGATACAAATCATTATTCAGTAGTGAAACATCATCAACCATTCCGAGAACAGTTGTAAACTTTTTGTTTAATTTATTAAATTGTGCTAGTGCTATTTCTCTATTCATACCAATATTTATCCTGCATCACTCCACGAGCCGTTTGAGTTCTTTTTAACGACTCTTCTGTATCTATCTGAAATGCTAACACTACCGCCGTTTGAGTTAGCAGGCCTGCTGTAATTTCTTTCTTCCCAAAATGCAACTCTTGTTCCTGTTGGGTAACTTACATATGTTGCTTGAACATTTGCTAGTGTTGTTGAACCTGCCCATAAAGTAAGTGCTGCTGAAACTTTTTCATCAACATATTGTTTAGTTGCTGCGTGTAAATTTGTTGTAGGAGCAGAATGAAGTGTTAAGAATCCTGTCATTGTGCTTCCTGCTTTAGCAACTGCATTAGGATCTGTAATATTGATATTGCTTGTTCCGTTAAATGCAACACCGTTAATAGTTCTTGCTGTTTCTAGTGCTGATGCTGTTGTTGCATTACCACTTAGATCTGCTGTAATAGTTCCTGCAGCAAAGTTACCGCTACTGTCTCTAGCAACAACCTTATCTGGTGTATTTGCTGTATCTGCATCTACATCGACTGTTGCACCGTAAGAGCCTGGAAATTCTGTTTTACCATTACCATCTAAATAGCGACCAAATACTAACGGGTTAAATGATGGTGATCCCCAATATGGTGCTCCAGAGCCGCTTGATAAAATAGTTTGACCTGGAATACCGGCAGCGGTCATTTCAGTATCGCCGTTTGCATTCTGATAAGGAATACTTCCTGCTACACCGCCTGTTAAATTTTGTGACGAAACAGACAACGTTGCATTTGTTGCTGTACCTGTTAAGTTACCAATAAACGTTTCAGCGTGTGCTTCTTTAAATCTTAAACTTGACTTACCTAGGTCGCCATCTAAATCTGTAACTGGAACTAAACCACCTAATGGTCCAATACCATCTGTTACTGCTGTATCATTACTAATAATTTTTAAACTAAAATTATCACCTGGATCCATTACTTGTAATGTAAGTTCTGCATTTGCTTGAATAATTGGTTCAGCAGTAGCATTTAATTCTAGTTTACTGTTGATATTAACTTTTGTAGCAACATCAAGTTCAACAAGTGTTCCTACTCTTTCTAAGTTAGATGAAACAACTTGGTTTGCAATTGCTGTACCTGTTAGAGTAAATGCGTCTGCTGTAACTGTAATATCTGCTGTTCCGTCAAATGCAACACCGTTAATATCTCTAGGTGTTACTAATCTAGTTGTAGTAGATGAATTACCAGTAAGTGTTGCTCCGATAAATGCTGTTGCTGTTACAACATCAAAACTACTTGTTCCTGATGCTGCTGTAACATTACCTGTTACATCACCTACTAAGTCTGCTGTAATTGTTCCTGCTGCAAAATCTCCGCCACTGTCTCTAACAACAATTTTACCTATTGTATTAGATGATGTTGCATCAATAGTCCAACTAGTCGGATTGCTACCATCAAAATTATTACCAATTATATATGGACCTGATTCTAATGGAAAATTAGTAGTAGAAGTAATGGTAATATCTTGACTTCCATCAAATCCTACACCATTAATTTGTCTAATTGTTTTGAATCTTTCTGCTGTTGTTGCATTACCTAAAACATTTCCTGCAAAAGTATTATTAGAATTAATATTATATCCTGCATAGATATTACTAAATCCTGTTATTGCATTGTCTGATCTAATTGTAAATGTATTACTAGCAATAATTCCAATAACAAGTCCATTTACATAAACTTTGATAATAGGATACTCTATGTCATTAGTAGCAAATACTGATTCTGATACAGCCGCAGTTGTGTCAAACCCTTCAGAAACTTGTGGACCTATTAGGTGCCAATCTGTACCTGTCCATACGTGTAATTTTTTGTAAGGTGTTTTAAACCAAAATGCACCGAGTGGCGGATTAAGTGGCGGATCATCGCTTACTTCTGCTTCACCTGCCGGTACCCAACGTACACTGTCATAAATTTTTAATTGATTAGTTGTAGTATCGAACCAAAGTTGTCCTTTTATAGGAGTTGCTGGAGGTGCGTTATTAGAAAAGTTTTCTAAGAGGAATAAAAAGTTTTCGTTTTGTATTTCGCCATAACCGATATAATTTCTACCAACTAGTGTAAGACTTGTTGTAGTATCGACCGTAGCATCTTGTAATACAGTTAACTCTGTTCCATCAGTTTTGTTTATTGTATATGCCATCTATCGCTCCTAATCTCCTTATGGTAACACCGTATCTGATACGTGTGTCCAAACATTTGCTAATAACTGAAACTCTTTAATAATTCTTGTTGTTGTAATGCTTGGTGCATCAACTGTTGCTTGTGATACTGAAACGTTAGTTACTGCATCTGCTGTTCCTGATGGAGTATTAAATGTCGCAGTTGATTGAGAAACTAACGGATTAATATCTAAACTAGTTGTCGAGTTACTTAATAGTGTACATAAAATTCTTGCTCTGGTACCATCTCTGTATTCGCTTGGCGGAGCCAAGTTTGCTAAAACATTTGCAGCAATATAACTGTTTGGTTTACCATCTGATAAGTCCATACTAAAATGAACTGTTCTAGTTTCAATAGTGTTATCAGTATATTCTTTTGTTGCAGCATCTTGAGCACTTGTCGGATCACTTAATCCAACAATTCTAGGAGCGCCAATTAATGATATGTTACCTGTAGTATCAGGTGCAAGTTCTAAATCTAGTGCGCCCGATAGTGTACTAATTCTATTATTTTCTAATCTTAACTGTGCAACTGGTGGTGTACCTGGTCCAACGTTAACAACGTTTTGAGTACCAAAGGCTGTAACACCTGGAATACTTGTAATCCCAGCACCTAAACTGTTTCCTGTAAGTACAGGAATACCATTAATACTAAAGACTTTACCTGCTGATAGATTAAAGTTTTCTGAACTTGTCCAAGACTGAGCAGCAAGTGTAGGATATTCAGCAGTGCCTGGCAATCCTAAGTTAGACCACATAATCACGTGGTCAGTTGTTCCTTTTAGAATAACACCACCACCGTCTGCAATAATGTCAGTATTACTTCCACTATCTCCTGTTTGAGCAAGTATAATATACTTGTCTTCAATTTCTAATGATGTTTCTCTAATAACAGCAATGTCGCCATCATTAATTGTAAGTCTACCACGTACAGTTAAATCGCCTCCGACTTCCGCAGAACCTGCGATTTCTACTGAACTAGTTGCTTTACCGTCATATAATTTAATTGTTCTAGTTGATGAGTCAATGGAAATTGCTTCTTCCTGTGTAGTTGCATCTGCTCTGACGTCAAATATAATCTGTTTGCCTGTTGCTTGGTTTGATAATCTAACATTACCATTACTAACCTGTAACACACCTTGACCACCAGCACCAAACTGTAAACCTAAATCACTTTCGATTTGAAGTGCATTTTGTAAACTGTTTGCTGTATCTGTTCTAACATACAAACTAGCATCAACATTGTTTAGTTTTTCTGAGTTTGTAGTTGTAACATCAAACTTAATGCCTGCAAGTGTACCTGCATTGAATCCTGGAATAATACTTCCTTCATATCCTTCAATGTTATTTTTAGGTGTAAATGAATCTTTAGAAAATATTCCTAGTAGTACACCGTTATTGTATAAACTAGTAATAACACGAGTTTGGTTAAGTGTATCAAGAATACTTGTAACACGCAATCCCGACACGCCTTGAGAATCTGAATAGTCAGGTCCTAGTAGAATTGTATTTGTACCGTCAAAGAAGTATAACTGTTTGTCACTATCGTTGAACCACAAGTCGCCAACACCTAGTGTTTCAGGTTGTGTACCAGCAATAGTTGCAGAACTAACAGGAACAAACGCTGTTCCTGAATATACTTTTAATTTTGCTTCTGAGGAGTCATACCAAATTTGTCCTCTAATAGGCTGGGTTGGCTGAGCAATACTTGCAAAGTTTTCTAATAGTTTAACAAAGTTTTCATTTAATGCTTCGCCAAAGCCACTATAGTTTTTACCAATAAGAGTTATATCAGTTGATATAGTATCAATCTGACCGTCGGCAACCGTTGCTACAATCGACCCGTCTGTTTTATTAATTTGATATGCCATCTAGTCTCTCTACCTATTAAGTTGTTGTAAATTTCGGTGGTCCTGATCTAATAATATAGTTTACAGTCAAGAATGGATTCATAACACCCACTGGTTGACTGAATGCTACAGAACCATCTACTTTAATTCCGCCTGTGTTTGGTTGGTAAACAGCACCGTTTGATGTTGTCGGACCTAGTCCGAAGTCTGCATCACCAACTGCACCGCCGCCTACTGCAACTGATGCATATTGAATACTGTTAACAATAAATGAGTGTTCGTGTTGTGGCAGGTTATTTTTATTTAAAACAACTGTACTTTGTCCACTGGTACTACCTAATGTTTGTGCTGCTGTTCCTTCTACTCTTGCAGGAGTAGGTTCGCCGCCACCGTTATCAACAAAGCCGCCTGTGCCGTTAGGAACATCAATATTGTTATCCATATTGTGTCTACCTAGTGCAAAACGACCTCTCAAATCTGGTACTCTATATGTGCCTGCACCGTTTAATGTAGCGACACCGTTATATCTTGTTCCAATAATGTCGAACAAATCTGGAAACTTAGCTCTTTCAACTTCTCCGCCGTCACATAACAAATAACCGTAAGGAACATTATTACCTGCAAAAGGCATAATCGATCCAATTGGAACACCTAAATCACCAATAAATGTGTTTCTTGATTGTCTTAAAAGACCTGTGCTGTTACCTGTTTCAGATACTGCTCTATAAACTAGAATTTCATCTCTTATTTCTGAAACATTAGGTGTAGGCTCGTCTTTACCTTGAATAATATTTGATGTTAATTCTGTTGTAAAAATTTTATTTGTTGCACCAACTTGTCCATCAAATTGTAAAGTATCTGAAATAACATCTCCAGCAATTTGAAAACTTGTAACATTTTTTAAGTTAGTTGCAGTGTTAGCATTACCTGTAATGTTACCATTAATTGTTCCTTCAATTTCATCAGCAATAACTTTTTTAGCATATACACTGTTCCATCTTTTAGATGTAGTACCCATTGTATATGTGTCAGTGTCTGCTGGTTCAACATTTTTAGTAAAAGTGTTTCCTGAAACACTTAATGCATTACCTACAAGTAAGTTCTTTCCTACTGCAACACCGCCGGATGTAACAATAGCACCTGTATCTAAGTTAATGGTTTCTTGATCGCTAGTTACTTTAATTGTACCTGTAATTTGTGCATTGCCGTCAACATCTAATTCGTTATCAGGTGATGCAACGTTAATACCTACTTTATTATCTGCTACTCGTAAAATAGTCGTCGGCACACCGTTTCTGTTTGTTTGAATATCTACTGAACTACCAGATGAACTATTATAAATTTTTGCAGCAGTTGCTGAAGTACTGATGTTGAAGTTACCATCAATACCAATTGTTAATCCACTATTGTTTCTTACATTAATACCAAAATCTGTTGTGTTAACTTGATCTGATCTTAAAAATGTTCCTGCTGCAACTTCAACTCCGCCTACGTTAAGTGCATCGGCGTTGGCTGCTGTGCCTACTAGTCTTGGTAATTTGCCGCCTAAGAATATACTTGCGAATTCACTTGCTTCTTGATCATTTGCAGGAGTACTAATATTAATACCTGCTTTGATTTCATCAAAGCCTGCAATAGCAATTTTAGGAGTAAAAGAATCTTTTGAAACAATTACAACTGGTTGATCGCCAATGTATAATATTAAAATACTCCTGTCTACGTTTGTACTGTCTGAAATAGTTTCTACGGCTGGTCCATAGCGTAGGCCGTCAATAGAACTTTCTTGAGGTCCTACTAGTAACCAACGTGTACCTGTATAAATTCTTAACTGCTGATTTGTTGTATCAACCCAAAGTTCACCAACCTTAGATGTTTCAACACTAGGTGCAACTGGTGATTTTTGAATATTTGATGCTGCTTTCCAGTTTGTGTTATCCCATAACTGTAAAACACCATTAGTAGTATCATACCATAATTGTCCTTCTGTAGGATTGACTGGTTGATTAGGACTTGCAAAATTTTCTAATAAGTTTAGAAAGTTTTCTGCAATAATTTGTCCGTATCCTGTGACGTTACGTCCTGGAAATGTTAAACTAGTATCTTGACTCGAAGTGTTATCAAAAACTGTAATAGGTGTTTTGTTTTCGCTATCTGTAAAATTTACAATATATGGCATACGTTACACCTCCGTAAAGCCAGTTAAACTCTGGACTCTAATTGTATAATCTATTTGTAATAATCTATTCAATGATTTTTGTATTGGATGAAAAACAACGTGTGTTAATAACTTTCCATTACCATTTGGATTATACCATTTTAATCCTAATTCATCAAAAACAAAATCGCCATCTAGGTCAACGCTGTTATCAAATGCTTCTTGCTCATCAGGCTCGCCGTAATCTAATAAACAACTAATAATAATATCACTATATGTTGCACCACTTATGTGCCTTACTTCCATTTTATTTCTTACAGGATCGTTATTTGTAGTTGCATTTTGATCTACAATTTTGTTAAATGTTTGGTTATAGAGACTTGAGTTTGTGCCAACAGTATTAGGCGTCAAATATGTAATCAACCCAGTAGGGTCAACTGTTGTGCCACCACTGCCGAAGACCATTTCATAAATTGTACCTTGTCCTTGGTTAGATAAAGCATTAACCATTGCAATACTCATATTCTCGTAATGGATCGCATTCCTTTTATCTTCAAAAACTTCGCCAGTTTCTGGATCAAAAATCTTAATGTGACCTTCAAAATTAAACCCACCTACTTCATTAGGGTTTTTAGGGTCTTTTGTGTTTTCCGTTTGTTTTGGCATATCAGTCTCTTCGTGTTTCATAGTGTATTTATTCAGGTAATCTCGTACTCTTCTCTGCTATGAATGTACTAATTGGAGTACTATTTTCAAGCAGTGTGACGCCTGTAGTAGCGGTTGTAGCACCCCTATCATACCAGGTATTACCAATCCTTTTAATAATGCTTATCCTTGTTCCTGCTGGTATAGGATTCGTTATTCTAATGTACTTAGTTGATCCGTCAACAGCAAACTCCGCTTCCAGAGTTTTATCTGCCTGTGGACTGTATGATCCTAAAGATTCGTCAAAAATCTTCAGGCTTGTTTTACGCAAACGTGTACCACCCGCAAATACTTCAAGTGTATCACATCTTCCAAAATCACTAGGTATAGATCCTGCATACCAGTTATTATCTGCTTCTTTAACTGGAGTAAAATCAAGAGGCCCAATTAAATTTGAACTTCCATCACTTACAAAATCATATCTAACCTGCTCGTCTGTATACGAAATAGTATTATCAGTGCCGGCATCTACTACAAGTGATCCTTTAGAGTGTACTTCTGCAATACCTGTTCCGTATGCTCCTCTACGTAATTGTTTTAGAACGTTGCCATCCTTAACCATATATTCAATTCTTTCATTATTAATGATAACAACACCTGGAATATTTTTGCTTATAATAGGTTCTGAAAGTGTTGAAGTACTAGTAACTTCAATTGTCTTATCATAATATCTCAAATCTTTTGCTAGTGTTACATCATTACTTGCACTGTATCTATTATATCTAGTAATATTCAGCATATCTTTATTAATTTCAAATGCGCTAGGCAACTTAAATGTTCTATCCCCAAACGCAACAATCGAAATAATATCGTCTGTAGTTGTAACTTGTTTTACATAAATGCTTTGTCTGTCAATATCGATATTATAATCAATATCACGTTTTAGTCTAGTGCCATTTAAGTATACCCAAACATAACTAATATTGATTGGTTTAAACGGCAATCTAAATTTAACTTTGCCGCCAGTGTAATCATCACTTACTATAGACATTGACGGATATTCGCCAAACCAAGTAACATCAATAGTATCGCCTATTGTTAACGAAACACTATCAACGATTCTAATATTATTATTTTCTACTTTATATTGTGCTCTTAGATCATTTTCAATCTTGATTGTATCGCCTACTGTTAGTTTAGAAACATATGTAAGTTCTTTTTGTGTAGAACTGTATACCCAATCATCAATATATTTTGAAGGTTGACCATTTATATAAACTTTAACGTTTTGAGGAAGTACTGAACCTGCAGATTCTAATGGATCTGCACCAACTGTAAATTTATTTGTAATACCATCGTACACATAATAAACCGTATCAACACCTCTTAATTTTATATCATTTAATTCAACAACCATCGATGACAGCGCACTTTCTCTAGTTAACTGTACAAAGTTATCTAAATCATAACTTCTAGTACTTCCATCGTGTATTATTTGTTGCTGGTTGACTCTTACAACACTTGATAATGTGCTATCAAGATCTGCTGAAGCGCCAAGTACAATAACTTTGATAACATCATTTCTATTCGGTGTTATACCAAACTGTACTAGAGTTTTACCAGTCGCATCAACAACGCCTGTACTTTCAATAAAGCCTGCATCATACTGTACGCCATTTACGGTAACATACACAGTAGCAGTTCTATCAAAATCTGCCTGTGTTAAGAATAAACCTGTTTCACCGTCTGCAATAAATTGCTGATAATCTAAAATTTTAACGCCGCCAATGCCAAACGAAAGTATTTCAATTGGACTATCAATTATCGGAGGCGATACAAATTCAATTGTATTCTCTGCAATATTAATTGCATAGTCGCCTAATGATTTTTTAATACCATCAACATAAACAATTACAGAATCTTTTTCAAGAACATTCTGTCCAATGTCATAAGTTAGTGTGCTTCCGTCACTTATAATAACTTTTGAATTCAGTGTTGCTGAACCGCTTCCTGTATCTTGGAATACTTTAATACTTAAACTGTCAAGGACTTGTCCAGGAATATTCTCTTCAGGAGCAGGAACATTATCTGGTGTAGTAAAGGCACTGCCGTCTATAGTAATTTCGTCAGCAGTTGTTCCTGAAGCAGTAGCATAAGCACCGCTCATTGCTGATAAAGATCCACCGCTTAAATTAGTATCTACTAGGTTAGGATCATTAATTGTTACAGATCCATCTGAATCTGCTGGACGGAAAATTAAGATATCACCGTCATTTGTAGAAATATATTGTCCTATTTCAATTGTAGTTGTTGAACCGTCACCTATAAATGTTGGCATTACTGCATTTGGATTAGTTACAAGAGAACTATCCCCAACTGCTGGTGAGCCTGGAACTGCTGGAACTGCTGGAACCGCTGGTGAACCTGCTGATAATACGTCTACAACATATCCTGATGCACCTGCTAGTGCTGGATCGTCTTGAGCTGGTGTATTACCGTCTTGGAATATGCTTCTGATAGTAGCAAGTGATGGCTTACTAATAACTGGAGCAATGTATGTGTTGTGGAACGCATAACCCAATGGGTTATTTGCTAGAATGCCTGCCTGGGTACGCATATCGTCTGTCCATTCCGGAGCAAGACTTCCACCTTCCCATAATTCTGTGTATTCAAACATACAGAAGTTTAGTAGATACAAGTATTCTTTTGCGGCTACTTCAAATGCATCTGCGTTTGTCTTCCAATCGTCTGATGGACTTTGATAACCCGATGGATCCCACTTGCCTGCATCGTATGCTTCTTCCATTGCCGCATACAAATCACCTGACTGCCAATCAGCGGCTAAGAACTGATATAATTTTATGTCATCTGCAGGTAAACCGTGCATATGTAATGTATGGAATACGTGTTCAATAACTTCTTGTGCGTCAATATCGCCATCGCCATACCCACTTCCAGTCGAATTTAGATACCAAACCATATCATTTTGAACACTATTATTAAACAAGTCTGTTAGGTTCCAAAATATAATGCCTGCGTCAGTTAAGAAGTTTGGAGTATAATCTGCTCCTGCGCCTCTTGCTACTCTTTGTATTGTTGGAAGTCCAGCGTGATAAGTTCCTGCGTCGCCACTTAGTGTTTGGATCATTGCTCTTTGGAATGATTCGTTAATACCTGTGCCATTTGGATCTAAGAATAGTTCAAACATTCGTGCTACTTTTTCTAACCAGGCATCAGGCACTGCTGTTTGTCCGCCTACGGTTCCGGCACCCATAATTCTTACACCGTT
>Ga0222715_10002068_pt1 | contig 18611 bp, 11 predicted proteins | sample C33_9DmetaG_FD_165056 | JGI IMG/M metagenome (GOLD analysis project Ga0222715, IMG submission 165056) | Estuarine water microbial communities from San Francisco Bay, California, United States - C33_9D | ecosystem: Environmental > Aquatic > Marine > Unclassified | place: USA: California... | reverse complement strand
TGCAGAGAGCAGGTGATAGGTGTTGTTATTGGCGGGATTCACGGCTGTATGAAGCACTTCAATGCCGTCAGTCGGTTCGGACTGAGCAGATCCCAAAATGGGCGGTGCGAGGCTCAAAAGAAAAATGGCAACGATGCAAAGTGACTTCTTCATAAACATCACACAATTGGGATACTTTATCAAAAAATTGGTAAAATGAGTGTACAAGAAAGGACAGAAATGTTCCTTATTGCAACTTCTTACCGCCAATCCGGAGGTCAGTCTGAAGTGGCATTTGGTGCTCCCACGCAAATTCCTTGACAATACGCCAGGCTTTTTCAGATCCTTCATAATCTTTCACGTCAATGATTTTATTTCGAGTATTTGCCTTGAAAGCCGCAACTGGTTCAGCATTACGGAAAACAAGATAAGCCGAACCAAAGCCGAACCGTTCTTTCATAATATCAGCAAAATAAGGTGCGATTGGGTCCGATGGTGGAAGTACGAAATCCCGTATTGAAGGAATGTTGCGAGCATCCTCCAGCAATTCTTTTCGGCCCCAACAAACTTGGTGGAAGTCCTCGATAAGGAATCCCTTGACCAGTGTTTCATCTTCCTCAAATGAATTGAGTACGACTTTCAATTCTTCAGGTTTGAATGAAGGACCCGATAATTGAGTCAATTGGCGAAGGGTGATGACGGGATATTGCTCTACGAGTTTGCGGATGAACTCCTTTCGTAATTCTGCCCTGTCCACATTTTCAGGGACAAAGACACTTCGGAAACCACCACGGTAATCCTGAACGAGGTGACCCGTTCGAATGAGCGGTTGAATCAATTTTCTAAACTCGGATTGTGATAGAGCGTGTCGTTCTTTGAAGAGATTGGGATCAGAGTGGTCGCTGAAGAATTCAACGATGTCCCACAATTCTTCATCTGCTGCCTGATTTCGTATCGCTAAGATTTCTTGGAAGTGTTCGTAAGACGCCCATACTTGATGTCCACGTAAATTGACACCTTGGTGAAGTCGGTTGGCACTTGCCATACTTTTGAGGTCAACCCGATAGAGTTCACATCGTCCACGCAATGCGAAGTCATCACGGATTTCAGTAACTTTTTTCAAGGCTTGGAGTTCATTTTCATGGCGTGTTGATTGATGTAAATGATGACGGTGAAACAAAGCTCGCTCTGCTATTTCACGTGGCTGCGGATCGACGACTGCCCCGCGAATCATCCGTTCTCCTGTCACCTTGAAGCCGATGCTCTCGAGGGCGGAACGCGTGGCCTCATCGATATCGTTGATTGGCTCGCTGTTGAAATTCGAAAGGACTGCCACGTCGACCAATTGGGCTGCGTGGTTGTTCAACAGCACATCAAAGGCCTTGCAAAACTCATCCAAATATGCAGTTGGGACATGAAGATCCTTAATCTCAAGATAATCGTTGACTTTGAACATCAGAACCTTTCCGATGGGATCAACACCTTTGAAAATCGGGAGATACCACCCACGATCGAGAACACTGCGTACTTCCCAAATAAAGCGAGAGACATAGGGGTCGGACTGTGTCAAAATACGAACACTGCGATCTTCTCTTCGAGGCCGTTGCAATAATTCAACTTCATCTGGTGCACAGAAAAATGCCTCGGGTTCTGGAACAAGAGCCATCACCCGAGCAATACGCTTGTCTCGCTCGAGGTTCATCAGAGCGATCGTCAATTCTTCAAAACTGCGAGATACATAGAACCGCAAGGTGCTGGCGCGAACTGGCCCCATTCGACGTATAACTTCCTCAAGGGCATCTTCAAAGGACATTGGAGGATATACATCGTGAACTCGATGGAATAATGAAAGTCGGCGACGACGCCCTGCTACCTCTTCAAATTGTTTTACAACGAGCATTTGACGCTCAAGATTACTCAAAGCGTTTTTGAGGTCACGCTGCAGTGCTTTGTGTTCATCACCTTTTGGATAATTCGCCATAATCTCTTGGCGTGTGACGTTTTCACCGGGCGGTATTTTTGAGAGGATTTCCTCCTCCATCGGACCGATCCATGCTTCAGGTTTCAATCCGAGGAGCATTGAGATATTGCGGCGAGTCGTATAACCAATGCGATTGTGCAACAAGCGACCCATGATCACGTCCGAATCAAGTTGAACATCTTTCCAATCACTAAATTTGAATTCGTTCACTCTGTACAGCAATTCTTGTTGCTTTTGGAACAATACGTGCTCGTTGAACGCTGTAAAACTATCATCATAATGCTTGAAAGATTTTTCAAGAACCATGTTCTGAATCCAACGATATTCAACGACTTCTTCTTCCCCACCGGTCAACTGGTGTTCATCAATCTTCAGAATGTATTCGGCCTCATCAGTCTGGAGATAGAACCCAACAGAAACGACGTTTCGAGATTCAAGATTCAGTAGAGCACGTTCAATCAACAATTGGGGAAAGGGCAAACGTTCAACCATTTCATCGGCTGTTTTGGGACCCTCAGATCCGAGCATTTCGATGATTTTGACCCGAAGGGCTTCTTGTGGGTCGCCCAATTCATGCTCTTTCCATTCGGTTGGTTTCGTTCCGTCAAAGGTGACTGCTACCTTGAAACTCAATCCACGGGTATGAAGTTCAAGCAAGTTTTCAACATCCTTGCCACCGTTGACTGCCAAACAGCCGAGTGTCCCATGAATTTCTGCCATGTAAGGCGTGAACCATTTGCCGTCCAATTCTTCTTGGCCGGTCCCTTCAATCTTGGTAATTTCACCAGATTGTGCTAATTCCTCAACCCAGGAACGAATCGTTTCAAGCGGGATATTGTTGAGTTTTTCTTTGTAGAGGGGATTCTTGAACTCACGGTCCAAGCCTCCACCGTGACTCATCAGGCGATAGAGTCCTTTGGCGTTGGTTGGGACAGGAGCTTTATCGAGATAGAAAGCATTGAGTTGCTCCTGTGAAAGTTCAGTGGCCAGAGAACGTGTTCCGAGAAGACGTTGCAAAATAGCGGGATCAATATCCTTGACTAAGAATGCACGTGTCTTCATCGACATCAGGTCTTCAAATGCTGACATGAACAAGGACATACCGAGCCTTGAGGGTACGACCACTTTCGTGTGAACGATGCGAGCGTCGCCCGAGGCGCATGCTGAGAGGAAGTGTTCTAGTCCAATGAGGTCAATGTCACCGAACATAATTTCATTCTTGGCTTCCCTCATCAACAAACTATCATCGGTCGTTCGATGCTTTTGCAACAAAGCCTCTGCACGCTGTTGAAATTGTTGCGGGCTGATTTCTTCTGCACCCATTCGTTTTGGAATAATAAGCGAGCGACCAGCAACTTCTCGGAATCGTTTTGAGAAAATCTGAGTATTGATGATGTAGCGTTCAATGACTTCGAGGTGATTATTTTCACGAAACGCCCTGTACATTTCGCCCGGATCTACTTCTTGAGAAGTTTTGAGAAGCAGACCGTTTTCATCGTATGACATTTCAATGACTGCTATACCGTTTGCTTCAGCCAGCCCTGCCATGAAATAACCCAAAGCGGTGTTGAAACCACGTCCACGGCACGTTGTAATCATGTACGTAGGATAGGCTCCCGTGATGACCTGTTCAACAAGAATTCGGCGACGATCAGGCACCTGGAACGAGTCAATTGAATGCTCCTCGAGGTGTCGGGCGATGGCATTGGCCACGTCCTTGGAAAGGCCGTAAGCCTCGCTCAACAAGATACGAGGATCCTGTTCCTTGCGAAGGGCGACGATGCAGTGTCCGATTAGATCCAAGAGAGCCTGCGAGAGTTCGCGACTTCGAGAACGGGCTTCACCCGACCATGAGGGGATGGTGGGTCGATGGCCAGTGACTGCCGTCACATTCACTCTTGTGCCTTGGATGTTGGTCACTCGGTAGGTTGAACCACCCAACATAATCACATCGCCAGTTCGTAAATTCGAGACGAATGAGCCTGATAACTTTCCGAGAATTGAGCCTTCAGCGTTGAACACAAGGTAGGAATTATCTGGAGCAATGGTTCCAATATTGGTGTAATAGATCATGCGGGAATAGCCACGCTTTCCGTAGACGTTTTCTTCCCAGTCAATCCAGATACGACGCTCGTCTTCAAGCATATCGAGAACTTCAATGAAGTCGTCGTATGCAAAATTTCTGTATGACCAAGAATTGACAATGACCTCATATGCCTCATCAATATCCAATTGGTTGATAATCACCAGTCCAATCATGAATTGGGCAACGACGTCAAGGCAATTTTGAGGAAAGTCAAGACGGTCCATATCACCGGTTTGGATGGCTGCTTGCAGAGCTGCCAGTTCAATCAAATCATCAACACTGGTCGGAAGGAAACGTGCTCTGGGGATACCGCCGACATGGTGGCCTGCACGGCCAATCCGCTGGAGTGCTGTAGCGATATCGCCGGGGCTACCAACTTGGAGCACTAAATCAACTGAACCAATATCAATACCCATTTCAAGAGATGATGAAGTGACCACTGCTCGAAGATGTCCGTACTTCAACTTCTTTTCGACGTCCAGCCGTATGTTCTTGTCCATTGAACCATGGTGGCCTGCAACAAGGTCACCGAGGAAGGGACGTAATTTTTGAACAATGGTCTCTGTCATTTTTCGTGTATTGGCAAAGACCAATGTGGTTGTGTGAGCGCTGATAAGATCTGCAATGGCTTCAATATTGTATTCCAAGACCTTGAGCACGGGTAAATCACTAAATTTCGGATGGGTGACCAAAATATCCAAATCCAATTCTCTCGAGCCAGATATTTTGGCGATTGAAACTTCTGTCGCCTGACCCCTTGCTTCTCTATCGTCGCTGCTCACCAAATATTCAGCAACCGTTTCAAGAGGCTCCATTGTTGCAGAGATGCCAATTCGTTGTACTGGGTTTTTGAGTAACGAATCCAAGAGCGAAAGAGTGAGTGATAGATGCACTCCACGCTTTGTAGAGACCATCGAGTGCAATTCGTCAATGATCATGAACTCAACTTCGCTCACGATGGGTTGGAACCGTGGTGAAGTAATGGCAATGGCCAAACTTTCCGGTGTAGTAATGAGAATGTGTGGTGGTTTTCGAAGCATCTTTTGACGGTCGGACTGGGAGGTATCTCCCGTTCTCAAACCGACTCGGATTTCCTGTGCCCTGTCTGGAAGATAATGTTCCTTAATTTCATTGAGAGGGCCGATTAAATTCCGTTGAATGTCATTGGCCAGCGCTTTGATGGGTGAAATGTAAATCGCATGCACTTTTTTCTCCAATTTATTGTCGAGAGCAAGGCGGACGAGGTTATCGATCACCGTCAGAAATGCGGTGAGAGTTTTTCCGGAACCTGTTGGCGAACACAGGAGTAAATGTCGCTGATCCATGATAGCAGGTATCGCTAATTTTTGAGGCCGTGTAAAATCAGGGAATTTGTCACGGAACCATGCTCTTACCGGTGGACAGAGCCGTTCATAGAGGGCCTCTGATTCGAGGGGATTATCCAAATACACAATTTTGGGCATTTGTTTCTCACACCTTATGGGTGTGGAGCGTGGCCTCAGAGTAATAAAATGTTGTGATTGATTGGTATTACATCAAGCCCAGCGGTTTGATCGGTTTTTCCAACGTTTGACAATCACCGTGTCCTCTTGCGTGGATGGATTGAGGAGTGGTGATTCGAGCGAAATAGGGGGGACTGCAACCTCATGGAGCGCATCAGTTGGACACGAACCTATGCATGATAGGCAACCTACACAATTTTGTTCCACCACAATGACAGGTCGTTTCGGATGACTTCGTCCTGAAGGATTGACGGCTAACGGGAGAAGGGCCTCAAAGGGGCAATGGTAGATGCAAAGGTCACAGCCAGTGCAATCTTCCTCAACGATTGCAACCATCGATTGACCCATGGTGAAACCAAAGGGGATTTGGATATAACCATGTGTATGCAAGACTCGCAGATTTTGCTAAGGTGGGAGGAGAAGTTCATAGGGAGGCCACAATACCGAGCAGACGGGACAAAGCATGGGTGAAGATAACGAAGGCCGCCTGGAGCGTTTGAGTGGTATGCTCAAGCGACGGGGATTCCTTCTTCCCGCCTTTGAGATTCATGGTGGAGCCAAGGGGATGTATGATTTTGGACCGGTTGGAGGTCGTATGCGGTCTCGAATCAATCAAGTCTGGCTTGACCACTGGCTCAAACTCGGAAACATCGTTGAAATCTCTTCGCCCACCGTAACTCCCTATGCAGTCCTCGAAGCAAGCGGCCACGTAGGAGAATTTTCAGATTTCATGACACAGTGCCTTGCTTGTGAAGAAGCCAGCCGCGCCGATACGCTGCTTGAGCCTCACCACCCTAACCCTGACGCACTCAAGCAATCTGAATTGCAAGACTTGCTCGCTCATGTCAACCCACCTTGCCCCGCATGTGAAGCCTCAGAATGGAGCAGTGTTTCAGCTCAAAATTTAATGTTCAATACCACGATTGGAGCGGGTGATTCAGGACGACCTGCATTCCTCCGTCCCGAAACGGCTCAAGGCATGTTTACTTCCTTCAATGCACTCTATCGCCACTTCAGAGAACGACTCCCATTTGGAGCGGTGCAACTTGGAAAGGGATACAGAAATGAAATTGCACCTCGGCAAGGAATGATTCGCCTTCGTGAGTTCAACATGGCTGAACTTGAGTATTTCATCAACCCTCACACCCCACCCGAAGCAGACTTAGCGCCATGGGATCATCATCCCGTAACGCTCATTCCAGATCAATCAGCCCCGGTCCCACTCACGCTATCTCAAGCCACGGAACAGGGCATCATTCGCCATCCAACCATCGCTCAATTTATTGGTATCACCCATGATTTCCTTGAACATATTGGCATCGATACCGCACGTGTTCGTTTCCGACAACATGAGGGAGATGAAATGGCACATTATGCCATGGATTGTTGGGACGCTGAAATCGAAGGAAGTTACGGTTGGATTGAATGCGTGGGGATCGCCCACCGAGGATGCTATGATCTTGAAAGCCATGAAAACGCAACTGGGAGAACACTGAGAGCCCGTCGCGAATTTGACGAACCACGAATCACCACCGTTGACGCATGGACGATGAACGGTGCAACAGCAGGACCAGCCTTCAAGGCAAAAGCGGGCATGGTAAAATTGGCCGTTGAAGCCCTACCAAAGGCGACCTCATTCCCCTGCAGGGTCGCACTTCAAGACGGAACTACCGTTGAGGTAACTGAGGAGCATGTTAAGCCCAATCAAAAAACAATCAAGGAGACTGGAGAATGGTACATTCCTCATGTCATTGAACCAGCCTTCGGAATCGACCGAATCATTTGGCATGTACTTGACCATGCCTATCTGGAAGTAACCAAGAACGATGAAACATATACTCGCATGGGGCTTTCATCCACTGTTGCACCCGTTGATTATGCAGTATTCCCGCTCTTTGAAAAGGACGGGATGGAACAGCGAGCATGGGATTTGCACCAAAAATTATGTCAAAAACGCGGCATTGTTTCAATGTACGATGGAAGCGGTTCCATTGGACGACGTTACGCAAGGGCTGACGAAATAGGCGTTCCAAAATGTATCACAATTGACCACCAGACCCTTGAAGATGGGACCGTCACGGTACGGGACAGAGATACGACCGATCAGGTCCGTGTGAGCGTCGCCTCCATTCTCGAATCACCTTGAGACAAAGAGTGGTTCTATTCACTGCTCTAATCAAGTCTTCGATGCATATATGCACTGCTAATGGCAATACCTTGTGAAGGTTGAAGAACCCTCCCCGATACCTGCTCATCATGCGTCAAGCGAGCGATTGGACCGAGCGTCACCGTCCTCGCAGCGAGCAAATGCTGGAAGGCAACGAAGTACAGCGGCGAAAGATTCGTGCATGGCTCGACGAATGGCAACATGGTGCACCCAAGAAAAGGGGACTGTTGTTAATCGGGCCGCCAGGAGTAGGGAAAACAACTGTTGCCCGAGCAATCGCTGAAGATATGGGTTGGAACGTTGTGGAACTCAATGCAAGCGATGCAAGGAATGCTGCTGCTATCAGGAAAGCAGCGACTAGTGGGGCGACCCATCGTTCACTCTTTCACGACCCCACTGCACCTCTCTCCCGAACGCTCATCCTCCTCGATGAGGTTGACCACCTTTCTGGAGGATTACGTGAAGTCAGCCAAGCCCGAATTGAACAAGCCATGTCAATGCCAGAACAACAGGATGGAAACGTGGCTCTGAGAGGCGACTCGGGAGGAAAGGCAGAGTTGTTGAGCCTTTTGTCCCAAACCAAGCAACCCGTCATTCTCGCCTGCAATGAGGAAATGGGCCTCTGGGGGAGGAATTCATCGTGGCGCTCCACACGTGACCGTTTTGGTAAGTATGTCATCAAAATTAATTTTGTACGAGCAAATGATGAAGCCCTTCGCCGTATTGCACGAAGAGTACTTCGAGAGGAAGGGATCGAGTTTGAGGACAGCGCCATTGATGCTTTGGCCAAAACCAATCACGGAGACCTACGAGCACTTGTCCGTGATCTACAAGTCATGACCACCGGTCTGAGTGAGAACCTTTTGACGAGTCAACTCGTTCACAGGCACGCTGAGGCGAGTCAACGGGACGTTTCAGTCGAGATTTTTCCCGGGCTCGATAACCTCTATAGAACGAGAAATTCGGTAGAAGCAGTAGCACTCACACGCACCATTGACAAGGACCCATCTGAATTTTTAAATTGGGTTCATTGGAACAATGCATCCTTGTTCACGGACGGCCCTAGCATTCGTCAGGGTTCGACAACAATGGTTCAAGCAGACAAGATGATGATGGGGCGTTACCTCAATACTGCTCATCGTTCAACCTATTGGACACAACATCTGACCAGTCTGTCTGCATCGGTTGCAAATCGTGTCCCCCTCCAGGGGAGAATTTACCCCTCTTACCCTCATTTCCTTCGACGTTCTGCTCCAAAGGGAAGGCCCAGCATCGTCGAAAAACTCGCTGCACTTTCGGGAACAAATAAGGCCGTAACACGAGAAGATTTTCTTCTCCCTCTCATGCTGCTGACAAAAGAGGATTCAACGCTTGGCGACCCAACTAATTTTGATCTTTCCTTGATGCTCGGGTTGACTGCAGAAGAACATGCATCTCTAGCAGGTCTCACATTGAGTCGTCGTTCAACAAAAGACCTGATCAAGCAGTACAACGAGCGAAGTAAAGAGGAAGAGGAAAGGATCGCTTCCGCCATAGCAGCACAACCCATTCCTGCTCGTCGTTCAACCAAGGCAGATGACCTGCCAACGGCAGACACCATCTCTTCGGATGAGGGCAAGGACGAAGGTCCTGCACCTGGTCAGGCAACCTTGTTCTGAGATTGATCCTCTTCACGGTCAGCGAGGATTCGTTTGACCATAGCCATTGCTTGGAGTTCACCATCTGGTTTCTCCTCTTTCCTCCAACTGTGTGGATGGAGTACAATGATGGCAGTGAGCAGTTCAAGACGGCCAAACCACATCAGTATTGAAGTGATAAATAAAGCACCGGAATCCATGCTAGCCCATGTTTGACTCGGCCCATAGGAATCAAGTGCAGGGCCCGTATTTCCAAGACTTGCGGCGACCACAGAAATGATTGTTTCGAAGGATTCATCGGGCATGAAAAGGGCGAGGAGAATCACTGAAACTGCGAAGAGGGCGACCCAAATGAAGAGCATCCCAACGATGAGCCCGACTTGTTTCTGTTCGACGACTTCACCATTCATACGAATCATCTGTACTTTTCTCGGTTGAGCAATACGCGATAATTCTCGAAATGCGATTTTCAGAGCTAAACGGATTCGCATGAGTTTTAATCCACCACTTGTCGAGCCAGCACAGGCTCCTACGATCATCAAAATCAAAAGGACCAAGCGAGCAAGGACTGGCCATGAACCATAATCTGTTGATGAATAACCAGTGCTGGTTCCAATGGAGAGGACGGTGAACAGTGTGTATCGCAAGGATTCTTCTGCTGCATAATTGGCAATGAGGAGAGTGGTTGTGATGATTGCTACAGCGAAGCCGATGTACCAGAGGTACGTTCGGAATTCCTCATCCTTGACTGCTTGCTTAATATTGCCAGAGCCTGCAAGCCAAATCAGTGTAAAGTTCACCCCAGCAAGGAACATAAAGACGATGATAATCATGTCAATGGTCGCTGAATTATAGAATTCAATACTCGCATCACGTGTCGAGAATCCTCCCGTTGGCATCGTGGCAAGTGCGTGATTGACTGAATCAAAAAATGACATGCCCCCAATGAACTTTAAGCACAATAATTCAATGACAGTCAGCAAGAGATACAGGCCCCACAAGACGATGGCAGTTTCACGCAGTTTCGGACGAAGCCTCGAGAGAGATGGCCCCGTTAACTCGGCTCTGGCAAGGGCCATTCCACCTCCCATGATTCGAGAGAGAACGAGCATACCCAGCATCACGACCCCCATGCCGCCCAGCCACTGGGTCAAAGAACGCCACAGTAGCAAGCCTTGAGGTTGGGCATTGATGCAATCGGCGGTTGTACCTGGAATGCAGTTGGGGCTCATGTTATGAGCGATTACCGTGGCGCCAGAGGTCGTAAATCCAGACATTGATTCGAACCATGAATTGGCAAAGCCTCTTGCAATGTCGGCAAGTCCTGCCCCATCGGTCATGGGGCCAACGAAGACACCACCAAGCCAATATGGAATAGAACCGATGAGAACTGTGATGGGCCAAACAAGACCAACACCCACGAATGCCTCAAGATCACGCAGTCGTTCCGAAGAATCCGTTCGTGTGAAGAAGCCAAGTAATGCAGCTCCGAGACCTCCACTGATCAATACGGCAGGCAAAAAAGCCATAGCGGCCAATTCCCATCCGTCCAAGAAGAGGGTGAGAATACCGCATACAGCCAGCGGAATCATCAACGCGATGAGGGTCCAGCCCAATATGAGATTCAGCACATCGTAGCGCATGATTACACCTTGAAACGCTTCTGAATGTCTCCGACACGGTCCCTATGGCAGAACATCACCACGTGGTCTTTTTCGAGTAGGAGTTCGCTTGGTTTGGGCTGCATAGATTCCCATTCGCCAGCAAGATTGAGACGCTTCACGAAGGCAACGGTCATCCAATCAGGGAACTGAGCTTCTGCAACGGACTTACCCGCAAATTTCGCTTTCTCGGTCACCTCAAGCGTCAATCCTACAACATCAGGAATTGCAGAAAGGAGAGCGTAATGTCCTGAAACCTTTTCGTGGATGTAGGTCAACATATTATCGACGGCAACCCTGCGTCGGTCAACAGCGAAGGAGATGCCCATTCTCTGGGTCACCTTGACCAAATCTGCATCGTACAAGAGAAGTCCAGTGTGCGTTACACCGAGGTCACTTGCCAAAAGGACAGCTGCAATGTTGGCGTGATCGTTTTCAAGCGAACTCAAAGCAACATCAAATTGCTCAATCGAAATTTCCTCAAGGACAGACCTGTCCAAATGATCACCATGGATTACTTCGAGGTTAGGGTGGCCTCCAAGTTTCGACCCTGCAAGTTGGTTGGCAAGGTGCAATTCGCTCTCAATTACCGTTACTTTTGCATTGTGATTGAGCCAATCTTCTGCCATCTTTGTGCCGATTGGAGTCGCTCCAATAATGGCAACGCGTGGTTCTTCAGGGAAGTAGGTGACTTCATGACCAAAGGTGAGTAACGCAGGATTGAAGTTATCGAGGCCTACAACGGCCACTGCAATTCTGTCGCCCTTCTCGAGTATGGTATTGTCAGTCGGAACAAAACTCCGCTGACCGGTTCGCTTGACGGCGACGATATTTGGCAAACCATGAACGAAATCTTCCTTCAAATCTCCCAAACTGCGTGAAGTGATGTTATGTGCTGAATCACCAACATTTAACTCAATCACGTAGGCTTCATCGTCAAATGGAATCACTTCTTCAATGTCGGTTGAACGCAGCCCTGCGTTCAAACGTGTAATAGCTCCACGAAGTGGATTTACGATATGGTCGACGTTGGCCCATTCTTTGAGGTGGCCATGTCGATATTCACTTACATAGGATGAATTTCTAAGGCGGCAGACGCTGATGAGGGGATTATTTTCGTCCTCTGTACCATGAGCGTGCTCTGCAATTGAACAGGCGATGAGGTTTGATTCATCTGAGGGCGTAGCAGCAACAAAGACACTCGCACTTTCGATTCCTGCTTCAAGAAGCGTTTCACGGGAAGTAATGTTTCCGTGCAACACCAATCCATCAAGAGCCTGGGCGTTGGATACGGCCCTTGAATCTTGATCGATGATGACAACGTCATACTTCTCGCGGGACAGTGCTCGTGCAAGATCGTATCCAACTCGACCTGCTCCACCGATAATGATTCTCATAATTTCACCTACTTGAGTGACTCCACATATTTCTTGACTTGGTAGGAGCCACCTGAAAGGTCCAAATCTCCGACCGTCTCAAAACTACGAACACGATCAATTTGACCGCCCAGTCCAGTGTGTACAGTCGATACTGGGTGGTAATAATCATAGACCAATTGCCCCGATGCATCAGCATCTTCAATCCAGTCAACATAGGCCGTAGGAGTTGAAAGAAGCCATTTGTTATTGACGACGTCAACTTGAGCCTCAACAAAGCAAGTTTGCAAGACAATGTTTCGCTCTTCACACCAAGAATCTTTCATAGGAAGTTGGAAATATCCCCAAGCGTGTGCTTCCCAACCGTCGTTGGAGAAGTAAGGGTCACCGAGAATTCCGAAGGTATACCAACCAGGGATGCCTCGAGTTCGCAAGAGGCTGAAAAATGCATTTGTTTGTTCATCACAATCTCCGAGTTGTCCTGCCAAACATTCGGGGCCAGAACGCGCCGTAACGGGCGCATCACGGTCGTATTGCACGTTGAGATGGAGGTAGTCAAAGGCAGCCCGAGAAAATGCGTACACATTGTTCGATTTGCCCTCGGGAAGGCTCGTAGCAATAAGGTCTGCAGTACTCATCACAATTCCATCTTGTGAGTTAATGGCCCAATAAGGAGTGGTTGGTGTGCCTCTATTGTACCATTCAGAGCCTCCAAATTCAGCTTGTCGAACGCCATTTCCTCTGGAGGCTAGGTCTTCAAAAGTTCCAGAATTATCGATGTTTACTCCCGTGGATTTCCCCGGTATGAGTGAGTTCACACGGCCATCATTCCACCATGAATAGGATGTTGAATGAACTTGCACATCAAAGGAGTAACGTGAGGCTTCATTGGGGGCAAGGTTCACCTTCACTTTCACACATTTGTTAACCGGGCATTCATTATCGGCTGACCCGACATTCGGCCACCAAACTTCATGTCCTGCAGATGTCACAATACGGTTCTCAAAGGAACGGGGAGGCATGCCATCAACAGGTACGTTGATCGATTGCCCTGCGACATTTAAGGTGATTAATTCTGTTTCTTGAAGCGTTATCGGATTATCTGCTTCTTCACCGTTATCGTAGGTAAACTGAGGCGTTCCACTCAACGTTGATTGAACGACAGGTGGAATCATAATCGTTTCAACGACGTATCCCTCAACTCCGTTGTTTTGAACATCAGAAATCTTCGATAGTGTGTAACTCGCTTCAACTGGATACAGATGGTATGGAGCCATTGCTGATTGAATGAATTCATCGATGCCTCCAAATTCACCAAGAACGTGTTCTCGGGCTTGAGGTGACAGCATGATGAAGGCTACCAAGGAAAGCGTGACAACACTACGAAAACGGTTCTTGCGTCGCTTCATGATGTTTCGCTTTCGTCCTGTGTGAGTTTGTACAATCCCCTTTTGTGTGGGTTTCTTGGACATTTTGTAGGTCTTGTCCTTTGAACCTCGACTGAATTGTTGTTCCATTCGATAACTGGAACGGTCACCTTTCGGCAACACTCGGCCGCAGGAGTAGCAAATGGTATCGCCCGGCAGAGCGGTACTGCGGCAATAGGGGCATGCACCCATGTTTCTTGGCTTGGCTGGCGTCGTATAACGATTCCTCTGGCAGACCCGAAGCAAAATTCGCTTCATCTCCGTCAAATTTTCCGACGTAAATAAAGCCCTATGCCTTATGTAAGCAAATTATTACTCTTCAGCATCTGCATCCAAAGGTTGCATGGCACTCGACTTGAGGCTACCCGATTGACGTTCACGTGCTTCTTCTGCCCAAATACGCCGCAAACGACGCCTTCCTTCTTTTGGGACGGATTCCCAAATCCACTTCTCTGAGGCGGGTGTTGAAAGAAGGACAAAGGGAAGAATGAACACCCAAAGAATCGGATTAAACACAACGGAGTACACCGATACGAGAAGGGCAGCACGCCAAAAGGTAGAGCGTAAAATTGCACCCCAACGCGAATCCTGAAGCATCAGATAACCATGTCGTGATGTGATCAATGCCTCAGCTCGAGGCGTTACAATAGAGACCAATGCGATGTTCATGATGCCTGCAGGAGAGAAGATGTTGTCAAACTCAAACATTCGAAACATCATCACCATGGCAACCATGCCGCCAATAGCCAAGCCGAGCGCCCAACCCGATGAGGGTTGGGAACCACCACGCCGTACACGCTTTCGCCGGAGGAGAAAATGGGACGTGATCGAGGCGAAAAGGGTCACCATGATCAGTGAAATGATATTCAATCCGGTGTAAATTCCGTCCTCACTCACCACCGTAGTAAAATAAGGCTGGAAGAGCATCCCATCAGCCAACACTGCATACACTCCACCGAGGACGATGCCCCAAAAGACTTGATTCCAAGCAGTCGGAAGATCATAGAATCCAGAAAAGCGTGTCATAACACCACGCCAGCCTAATGTCATCCCAACCAGAGCGCAAAAACTCGACAACTGGAAGAGGACGAGTTCGGAAACCATGTTTGAGGGGGCAACTCCCCCTTCATCAAACCCTTGCTTCAATCATCGGCGAGGGAGGGATTCAAACACCCCCACGACCTGCCCGTAACCATGTCACGATTGTTGCTCTTCGGCGGAAAAGGCGGCGTTGGCAAAACCACAACATCAGCAGCGACTGCAGTTTGGCTCGCAGATGCGGGTCTTCGAGTTCTCTTGGTTTCAAGTGACCCTGCACATTCAACCTCAGATTCCCTTGATGTAACCCTTGGTCCTGTGCCGACACAAGTAGAAGGTGTACCCAATCTGTACGGACTTGAAATGGACCCTGAGGCGAAACTATCAACCCTCCTTCCGAAATTCGGGGAAGCAATGAACAACATGGGAGTTTCGGGAATGGGCGGATTTGGTGGCCTGGGCATGATGCTTGACTCCAGTGCAAAGGATGAACTGGAGGATCTGAAGTCTGAAGTCAAAACTGCAGACATGATTCTTCCCGGGCTGGATGAAGCACTTGCATTTGACGAGTTACTGAGGCACATGGAAAACCCTACCTGGGACGTCGTTGTTTTTGACACCGCACCCACAGGGCACACACTGCGTTTCCTTTCCCTACCCGAACTCATTGAATCATGGTCTGGCCGACTCTTGCGGCTCATGCGTGTATCTGGCGGAATACGCTCCATGCTCTTTGGCCGAAAGGAGAGCGACTCCATGAAAGAGGAACTTGAACGCTTTCGACGCCGCGTCCTTCACGTTCGACGCGTACTCAGTGACCCTGCCACTTCTTCGTTTACACTCGTCACGATACCTGAGCGAATGGGCGTGAATGAAACATTACGAGCGCATGCCTCATTGCTGGAATTCAACTTGCCAATCGGTGGATGTGTCGTCAACAGAATCACACCTGAATTTGACCACCCTTTCCTTCAGACTCGGCGTCAACAGGAATTGGAACGCATCGCTGAATTGAGTGCAAGCCTCAACGGCCTCGAAATTGCACAACTTGAACTCGCAGACGGTGAAATCGTTGGTGTTGAATCATTACGGACAATCGGCCACCTTCTCTACGGAGAAGTTCAAACCATTCCCGATGAGATCGGACCACATCACATTGGAGCATTGCTTCATCATGAAGTACATCGTGGCATGATCACGGAATTAGAAGAACAAGTAGAGCGAATTCACCTCCATTTCCCGGGCCTTGAACGAAGCGACTTGTCCCTGAGAAGCGAGGATGGCGTTCTCTTTGTCGGAGTCAACGGACGGGAACAGGAGATACCAACAGAGACTCATGTGAAATCAAGCCTCGTCAAAGCATCCTTGGAGGACGATGTCCTTACACTCACCATTCCGAGGTCTGCTTCGTCCTAAGCAAGGCATGGTTTGAAATGGGTCAACCATAACGCCTGTTCATGGCTCTTGAAGGCTTGTCGAGGGGAATCTTCCGTTCGTTGGGCTTGCTCAAGAACAAGAGGAAACTCGATGAAGAAGAATTGCGAGAGATGACCCGAAGTCTCCGTCGTGCTTTGCAAGAAGCGGATTTCAATATCAGGCAAACAAAAGAAATTGTTGACCGACTCGAAACACGGATGCGAGAGGAAGAACCCCGCCCTGGCTTGACCATGCAAACGCACGCCATGAACATCCTCTACACCGAACTTGTCCGTATCCTCGGACCTTCAACTGAATTTCAACCCCGAGGAGCAACTCTCCTTCTCGTCGGACTTTACGGTCAAGGTAAGACCACTACAACGGCCAAGTTAGCAGAATGGTATCGGCGCAAACACGGTTTGCGAGTCGCAGTGATTGAGGCCGACGTTCATCGTCCAGGAGCCTATGCCCAACTTTCTCAACTTCTTGAGGATTCTACTGTTCAAGTGTACGGCGAACCTGAGACAAAAGATGCTGTTACCATCGTTCGAAACGGCCTAGCAGCCTGTGCGTCGGCAGATTTGGTCATCGTTGACACGGCAGGGCGCCATCAACTTGACAATGAATTGGTGGAGGAACTTGAAAACATTGCAGGGCTCACGAGAGCGACAGACCGCTGGTTGGTCATTGATGCACAAGTAGGACAAGCAGCTGGCCCCGTTGCTGCCTCATTCCACTCCCTGGCTGGCGTGACTGGAATTGTGATTACCAAACTTGACGGTACGGCTCGAGGAGGTGGTGCTCTTTCAGCCGTCGCCGCAACTGGCGCACCGATCGTCCACATCGGTGTTGGAGAGCGAATTCAAGACCTTGAAAAGTTTGAATCCGACCGTTTCATTTCACGACTTTTGGGCATGGGTGATATCCAGGGTCTGATTGATTTAGCACCCGAAGACATGGATCAAGAAGAGGCCATGCGCCTCACACAGCGTCTGATGAGCGGACGATTCACACTCAATGACATGTACAAGCAAATGGAAATGATGTCGAAAGTCGGCACCATTGACAAGTTGATGTCCTTCCTACCCGGCAGCATGCTCGGTGGATTGGGCGCCATGTCAAAGAACCAAAAAGAGGCCATGCAGGCCAATCTTGACCGATACAGGACCATCATGGATTCGATGACGGGATGGGAAAAGAACGAGCCTGCTAAGATTAAATCTGACCGTATCAAACGTATTGCTCGAGGCTCTGGTGTCCGCGAAAAGGATGTTCGTGAGTTGATAGGCCAGTGGAATCGTTCCCGCAAGATGATGAAGGGAATGGGTGGCAACCGCAAATTGAACAAACAGATGCGCAAGATGATGAAAGACGGGGACATGGACATGGACCCCTCATCGTTTGGCATGTGATGGCCCTCAGCCATCATGAATTTGAAATCGGTAAACCTCGACTTCTTTTTCAATTCTTGATGCGCACGTTTTTGTTTATTGTCCATGAGCCATTTGAGAAATACGAACGATGCACTTCGGACAAAGGTGTCTCAATGAGACTCACGCCGCCGTCAATTCATGGCAACGGCTTTGAACGTGATCAGTTCAACAGTGATGTTGACTTCCTCTTCATTGTCGTTTTGACCCGGTATGCCTGATGACGAAGTTTCAACTCCAATCTCAATCTCAAACTCAAGTTCACCTATTCCAAAACCATCGGTTAACCATTTCTCCAAAACCTGAATCTCATTGTATCCAGTCGTGTTTGTATCTTGACCGTCATAGCCGGGGTAGGTTCGAAGTTCAAGATCGATTTGACTGCCGTCATTGGATGAACCGCTAAGGCTGTTATCGTCATCCTGCCATTGAGCATTCAAATCATTCTGAACAAGATTTGCAAAAACGGAATCTGCTGGGTCGAGCAGGTTCCCAGATGTTTCCGAATAGCTCAATGTAACGGAGATTCGCCCAAACCGATATCCATCAGTCAGAAGAGATTCGTCAACGGTAAACGTCCGTGTTTCTGTATCTCCATCGGCGACAATGACCGAATCAGTTAGCGTGATTACTTGTTCATCAAAACTGATGTTCCAATTGTTGTCGCCGTCCACAATCGACCTCACATTCTCATTGTTGGACATCAAATCAATCGTATTGAGCGATAGGAAAATGAAAAAGAAGGCAATGATGCCAGCAGTGATTTTGTTAGCAGTTGAATCATCAAGTAACTCTTGGAAACCGCTGATGTCGAGGGAGGGTTGGTCCGACATCTTTAGACCCCCGCATTTGCAAATATGACTGCTAAGACCACGATGTAGAGCACAATGAGGCTCATGAGAAGAAAGGTA
>Ga0222715_10002066_pt1 | contig 18617 bp, 26 predicted proteins | sample C33_9DmetaG_FD_165056 | JGI IMG/M metagenome (GOLD analysis project Ga0222715, IMG submission 165056) | Estuarine water microbial communities from San Francisco Bay, California, United States - C33_9D | ecosystem: Environmental > Aquatic > Marine > Unclassified | place: USA: California... | reverse complement strand
GGGCGTTGATGGGGTCAAGGAATTGGTTTATTCGAGATTGAAAATTCGAGAGCCAGGGCCGGGATATTGTCACTTTCCCGAGGGGCGGGGTGAAGAATACTTTCTGCAGCTTACAGCGGAAAAGATGGTCACTCGGTTCAAAAAAGGTTATAAGAGGCGGGAATGGGTGCAAACCCGACCCCGAAATGAGGCTCTTGATTGCCGCGTCTATGCGATCGCAGCGTTGGCAATTATGAATCTTAACTTAAATAGTTTGGCAAATCGCTTTGCAAAGGCGGCACAAAGTGAAGATGATGAGCCAGAAATCAAAGCCGAGGTCGCGGAAAAGGTATCGCGGCCATCACAAAGACCGATGAGGCGTCCAGGCAGCGGCAACTTTGTGAACTCTTGGAGATGATATAAATGGCGAATTTATTCGATGCCGCAAATGCCCCAACAACCGAGCCGCTCGAAATTGTTGTTGGTGATTTCATTCAATGGAAAAGAACCGATCTCGGTGTCGATTATCCAAACAACCTTTATACCGCGACATATATCGCGCGAATAACCGGCGGCGGGGCGAGTGAAATCACATTGGTTGGCACCGCATCCGGCGATGATTATTTATTCACGGCGGATTCGGCAACCTCGGCGGCATTCATCGCGGGTTATTATCATTGGCAACTCGAGATTCTTAGGAACTCGGATTCCGAGCGGGTGGTGGTCGATCGAGGCACGTTCGAGGCGATTGTTGATCTTGATGTCAACAATGTTGATCCGAGAACCCATGCCGAAATCATGGTCGATAAGATCGAGTCGGTTTTGCAGAATCGAGCCGATGCCGATGTTTCAAATTATTCAATCAATGGCCGCTCTTTGGTTAAATTGTCGATCGATGAACTTTTAAGATGGCGAGACTATTATCGAACCGAATTATCGATGGAAAAGAGAAAAGAGCGGGTGCGTCGAGGCAAATCGAGCGGCGCAACGATCAAGGCGAGGTTTTAAAAGATGGGTGTTTTTGATTTCCTAAAAAGAGATGCAAAGCCGGTCAAACGGCGCTCATTCAAAGCCGCGCAAAGTGGACGATTGTTTTCTGATTTTATTGCCTCAAGCCGATCGGCGGATTCAGAAATCAAAGCCGCATTGCAGCAAATCCGATATCGATGCCGTGATTTGGCGAGAAATGATGAATACGCTCGGCGGTTTTTATCGCTTATCAAAACGAATGTGGTCGGTGAGCGGGGCATTTCGGCGCAAGTGAAGGCAAAAAATGCCGATGGTTCATTCGATGCGCCGGGCAATGCCATCATCGAGAATGCGTTTCGGGCATGGGGTCGCAAAGGGATTTGCACCGTCGATGGTCGGTTTTCTTGGAAAGACGCGCAACGGTTTGCGGCGGAGGCATTGGCAAGAGATGGCGAGTTGTTGGTTCGGTTGGTCAATTATCCACAGAACAATTTTGGATTTGCGATTGAGTTTCTTGAGGTTGATTTACTCGATGAGAATCACAACGAAACGTTGCAAAATGGCAACAAAATTCGAATGGGCGTTGAGATCGATCGATTCCACCGGCCGGTTGCTTATCACCTTTTGACCGCTCATCCCGGCGATAACGAATACACCTCGAGCCTTGCAACGCGCAGAACGCGCATTGCGGCGGATAAAATCTTGCATATATTCTTGCCAGAGAGAGCGCAGCAAACGCGCGGGGTGCCTTGGATGTCAGCGGCGGTTGCACCTCTCAAGCAACTCAACGGCATGAGAGAGGCTATTCTGATCAATGAAAGAATATCAGCCTCGAAAATGGGTTTCTTTACTACACCAAGCGGCGATGATTTTGTTGGTGATGATGTCGAAAACACTTACACGCCAATCATTGAGGCAGAGCCGGGAACATTCCACCAACTCGGGCCAGGCGTTGATTTCAAATCATTCGATCCAACCTCGAACGCAAATACATTCGCGGATTTTGAGCGAGCGATTTTGCGGGGCATTGCCTCGGCATTGGGTATTTCTTACGCCTCGATCTCGAATGATTTGACCGCAACCTCTTATTCCTCAATCCGACAGGGCGCTCTCGAGGATCGTGATTTCTATAAAGTTTTGCATGATTTTATGATCGAGCATTTCGTCCAACCGATCTTTCGGGCTTGGTTGATGGCCGCAATGGAAAGCGGATCGGTGCCAATTCCACCGACTCGGTTTGATAAATTCGCCGATAATGTGGAATATCGAGGGCGCGGTTTTGCCTGGGTTGATCCTCAACGTGAAATGAATGCGGCGGTGATTGGCTTAAATTCCGGCATTCTCTCGATGCAAGATGTGGCGAACCAATATGGTCGAGATATTACAGACGTAATGGATCAAATTGTTCTCGAGAAACAAATGGCGAGTGAGCGCGGAATTGAAATTGCATTCCAACCATTCGGCGGCGGTCAATCCGGTTATGGGCCGATGAAATTTGTCGCGGAACCAATCGAGGATGAGGAAACCACAGATGGCAACTGATTTCCCGAAAAAGGGCGATGATCTCAAAATATCTTTGAGAAACTCGGAATATCCTCAGTTTGATCGGGATTTCGCCGAGAACATCAAGGAATTTAATTCCGATATATGGGGAGCCGGTGGCAATATTCGCGGCAATGAGGCTTTCACGCTATGGGGCAGAGCGCGTGAAGGTTCCGAAACTGAGGGCGTCTTGAGTTGGATCAAAGAGCGAGAGGCATGGGCAGCGCGTCATTTTGGCGATGGTGAGCAATTCGCCGATGGTGATCTCGAGCCAAACCTCTCGAATGTTGGCGGGGTTGTTGCTCAGATAAAATGGGGCGTGATTGGCAACCTTGGTGAACAGGGCATGAAAGATGTGATTCTTGAGTTGACCAAAAAACTTGAGGGCAAGAAAGATCGGGCGATCGAGGATTTAACCGACACGGCGCGGAAAAGCCTCGAGAATAAAGTTGCCGAGCATAATGAGGAACATGGCGACGATCCAACCAAGCGGGCGACCCTTGGAATGTTGGCCGAATCCTATTTGAGAGGCATCGGCGCATATAAGACAAACCCCGGCTCTGTTCGGCCTGGCGTGACATCACCAGAGCAATGGGCTTTTGCAAGAGTCAATTCTCTGCTATTCTGTTTGCGAAATGGCAGGTTTCAAGGCGGCGAACACGACACCGATCTTTTACCGGAAGGACATCCGGAATCAACAAAGGGTCAAGATGAGGAAAGAAAAATGGATGATCAACGGCATATCAAAAACGTGACCGAAACCGATGATTCTTACATCATCGAATTTGGCAAATCAGATATGGTTGAAACCGATGTCGAGGTTGATGTCGAAAACGGTTACAAACCCGATGATGAGGAACGCAAGGCACCGGTCGAAACATTGCATCGAGCGATGGGCATGGATGCCGAGGTTGATGGCGAAAACGATCGGCGCGTTTCAATTTCAATCTCAAGTGAAAAACCGGTCGAGCGATCTTTCGGCGTTGAAATCTTAGATCATAACAATCGAGCGATCGATCTTTCATTTTTAAATTCGGGCAACGCACCATTGTTGCTCGATCACGATCCCGAGCGTCAAATCGGGGTCATCGAATCTGTAAACCTAGATTCCTCGGCGCGGCGACTCCGCGCGACAGTTCGGTTCAGCAAAGGCCAACTTGGTTCCGAGGTTTACGATGATGTTCGTGATGGTATCCGCAACAATGTAAGCATTGGATATCGGATCGGACAAATGGAACGCGATGAAAAGGCCGAGGGTGGGAACACTTATCGGGTTCGCGCGTGGACACCTCTCGAGGCAAGTATTGTTTCAATTCCGGCGGATGACTCTGTTGGCACGAATCGCAATGCCGAAATCGAACAACCCCAACTTGAACCCGCGAAAGCGGAAAGAAAGGAAACTGAAATGTCAGAAGTAGACATACAATCAGTTGAGGCAAACGCGCGTGAAGCATATGCCAAAACTGTAAATGAAATCTTGGAACTTGGCGCATCTAAAAACAAGCGCGACATGGCGAACGAAGCGATCAAAAATGGTCTTTCAGTCGCACAATTTCGCGGAATGTTAGCAGTTGCATCAGCCGATGAGCCAATCGCAACGCCAGACAATCTTGAAATGAATGTTCAAGAGCGTCAATCATACTCTCTGATGAGAGCATTCCGGACAGCGGCAACAGGTCGTGAAATCACTGGTTTCGAGCGTGAGGTTTCTGATGAAATCGCCAAGCGCACCGGCAAAGAGGCTCGTGGCTTCTATGTTCCAAGCGACATTTTCAAGCGCGATCTCACTGTTGGCACCGATACAGCCGGTGGATTCTTGAAGCCGACCGATCATCTCGGTGGTGAATTTGTTGACGCACTCCGCGCCAATCTTGTAACGGCCGATCTTGGCGCTCGCATGATGAGCGGTTTGAGCGGTGATGTTGCAATTCCGGCGTTGAATGCAAAAACAGCGGTTGGATTTGTTGCTGAGAATGCGGCACCTGGTTCAGAAGGCGCACCAACTTTCCGCCAAATCACAATGGCACCGAAAACGGTTGCTCAATATGTTGATTTGTCACGCAAGTTGATGATGCAATCAGACCCATCAGTTGAGCAAATCATTCGTGATGATATGTTGCGTCAATTCGCGGCCAAGATCGATGATGTGGCAATCGAGGGCGGTGGTTCTAATGAGCCAACCGGCATCACCGGCACATCAGGAATCGGTTCAGTTGCGATCGGAACAAACGGTGGCGCGGTCACTTATGCGAAAATCGCCGATCTCGAAAAAGAGGTTGCGATCGATAATGCATTAGGTGGCAGCTTGTCATTCTTGACGAACCCGAAAGTTGTTTCGGCGATGCGTACAATTCCGCGTCAGGCGTCAGGCGTTGAGGGTAACTTTATCCTAAACGATAGCAACTCAATCCTCGGATATGGTGTGGCATCATCCACATTGGTTCCAGGCGATTTGACCAAAGGCACATCATCAGGCGTTTGTTCTGCAATGATCTTTGGTAACTTTGCCGATTTGATGATCGGGATGTTCGGTGGCCTTGATGTTTTGGTCGATCCTTACACCGGCTCATCAACTGGTGCGACACGGATTGCAATGTTCCAGGATGTTGATGTGGCAGTTCGTCACGCGGAGTCATTCGCGGCGATCCTCGACATCACCACATAAGAAAACCGAGGGCGGGGTAAACCCCGCTCTCTCTCTTATAAGGATTTGAATTGATGAAACTCGAACTCATTCGCGGAACCATCATCGAGGGCCAGGCAAAGGACGCCGGTTCGGTGATCGAGGTTGATGCAACTTTGGCATCGTTTTTGATGACCACCGGCAAGGCAAAGCCTTTCGCCGAAAAAGAAAAGAAAAGCGATCGTTCGGTTGGTTTGGAAAAATCAAGCACACCGAAAACAACGACTCGCAAGAAATAGGTTTTTAAATGGCGGTTGAATCGGCAGATGATCGAGCGGTTTTTTTGAGCATTGATGATTTCGGTGTCGCGGCAACCTATACGCCAACCGGCGGATCGGCCTCAACTGTGAACGGCATTTTCGACAATGACATTGTTGAGGTTGACGCGGGTGGCAATGTTCAGATGGCCATTCGGCAACCCCGATTTTTATGTCGCACCAGTGATGTTTCGAGCGCGGCGGATGGTGATGCCTTGAACGTCAATTCCACCGCCTATACGGTTCGCGTAGTGGATCACGATGGCACCGGCATGACGGTTCTCGCATTGGAGAAAAACTAGATGGCGCATGTTCGCAAATCCATTCGAGACAATATCGAAACAACTCTAACCGGCCTCACAACCACCGGCGCAAATGTTTTCGCATCGAGGGTTTATCCAATACAAAGTGGGAAAATGCCCGGTCTTTGTATCTACACCTCGAGCGAAACGATTGAGGCACAAACGATTAAGCCGCCGCGTGGCCTCATTCGCTCGCTCGAGGTGTCAGTTGAGGCATATGTCGAGGGGGCGTCACCAGATGACACCTTGGACAATATCGCGGCGCAAGTTGAGGCGGCAATGGCAACCGATCGAACCCGCGGCGGCAATGCAAAAGATACTTGCCTGAGAACTTTTGAGGCCGAGTTTGCTGGCGAGGGCGAAAAACCGATTGTGGTGGGTCGATTTATTTACGAAATAATGTATTCTACCACAGAAACCGATGCGGAAACGGTCTATTAGATAGGAGACTGAAAACATGGCAAAGCGGATTAATGTTTATCCACCAAGCGGCGGCGAGCCGATCGAGATAAACCAAGAAGATTTGGCGTCATTCGAGGCCAAAGGATATCGGACGGAATCACCCCGATCATCCAAACCCAAGGCGGCGAAATCCGCGAAACCCGAAACTCTCAAAAGTGAGGATTAAACATGGCTACATTTAGCGGATCAGATGGGGTGGTCCTGGTTGGTACAGACCAGGTCGCCGAAATTCGTTCTTATTCTATCGATGAAACGATGGACACTCTCGAAGATACAGCAATGGGCGATACATCTCGCACATATAAAACATCTTTGAAACAGTTCAGCGGATCAGCCGATGTGTTGTTTGATGATACAGATTCATCAGGCCAAGGCGCATTGACTGTTGGTTCATCAGTAACGTTGAACGTTCAGATGGAAGGAAACACCACCGGCGATCACAAATTCAGTGGAACGGTTCTAGTTACCGGACGCACAATCTCAGCGTCTTATGATGGTCTAGTTGAAGCATCGATTTCTTTCCAAGGAACCGGCGCGTTGACTGAATCAACTGTTTCATAAGGGATGATGAATAATGGCGGCTAATTCAAAATCCAAAGGTTTGAGCGCGATTGAACTCGCCAAAAACCATTTCGCAAATCAACCCATTCGGGAAATTCAAGTTCCCGAGTGGGCTGACGATGATGGCAATGCTTTCGTCTTTTGGGTGAAACCCTTCACCTTACAAGATCAGGGCAAATTGCAGTTCTCGGTCAAAAATCAATCTGAGTCGGATGCATTGGCGGAGCTTTTGGTTCTCAAGGCATTGGATGAAGAAGGGAATAAGATTTTCCAAATCAGCGACAAAGCGGCATTGAGGACGAACGTTGATGCCACAGTTTTGGCGCGGTTGGCCAATCAGATAATGACCACAAACGAGGGCGAACTTGAAAAAAACTAAAAAAGAGCGAGGAACGCCAGTTCAAATTCCATCTCGCTGAAAAGTTGGGCATGACGGTTCAAGAGTTGGAATCGAAAATGTCTATTGATGAATTTATCGAATGGGCAATTTATTCTCAAATTCAGTCCGATCGACAAAAACAGGCGATGAACAAAAATGGCTCAAACAACGCTCGAAACCCGATTAACCGCAAAAGATGAAACAGCCCGAGCGTTTCGAACTTTAAAGACCTCGCTCGGAAATATCGAAAGCGCATTTATCAACGTTTCAAAGATTGCCGCCGGGTTTACGGCAATCTTTGGAGCTGCTTTTGTTGCCGACATTGTTAAGGTTTCAGCAGAGTTTCAAACATTAAAAGCGACTTTGGTTACGTTCACCGGGTCGATGCAAAATGCCGAGGGTGCGTTTAAAATCCTTGATGATTTTGCAAAAAACACGCCATTCGGTTTGAATGAAATTGTTACATCTTTCAACGTATTGATTGCCAGAGGCATCAACCCAACAAAAGAATCACTGACTGCATTCTCAGATATTGCGGCGGGTAGCGGAAAAACCTTCATACAATTTGCCGAGGCGGTGGCCGATGCCTCGGTGAATGAGTTTGAGCGATTAAAAGAGTTTGGTATTAAGGCAAAATCTGAAGGCGATAAATTAACTCTTTCGATCGGTGATTTTACCAAAACCGTCAACAAAGATGCCGACTCGATCATTGAGACTTTGACTGAAATCGGCAATTTAAAGTTCGGTGGCGCAGCGGCGCTTCAAATGGCAACATTAAGCGGCGCATTCACCAATTTATTTGATGAAATGGATCGGTTCAAAAACGCCGTTGGCGAGGCGGGGTTTGCGGGTGAACTAGCGAAAGTTGTAAATGCGCTTACTCAAATGATCCAAGGCAATGAGGATTTGGCGAAATCAATTTCCGACAAATTGATTGTTGGGCTTCAAGCGGCTGTTGCGGCTATTCGTTTGATTGTTGATAATTTAAACACTTTATTAATCGCATTTGGCGTTGCGTTTGGCGCGGCAGTTATTCGAAACATTCTTTCAGTTGCCAAATCAATCGTTGATTTCGGCAAAGCAGTTGTCAAATCGCAACTGGCTATGACCATTTTTGCGACAGTCATGGGAACGGTTACTAAAGCGGGGAAAGCCGGTGCGATAGGTTTTGCCTTATCAGCCGCCGCATTGGTGGCGTTTAATGAGGAAATCACAGAAGCATTAGCGACAATGGTTGAAACCATTGATGTCAATAATCTTTTAGCGTCAACTTTTAACGCTCTCGGGCTTTCGACAAGTCATTTGGAAACAAGATTCAATCAATTTATCGCTGAAGCCGAAAACATGGATCAGCAAGTTGTTTCTAATGACGCAACGTTTGCGGATTTTATTCCAACACTTGATGGCGTAACCGGGGCAACAGATAATCTTGGTTCGAAAACAGATGAATATGCTTCTGCACTTGAAAAAGTAAGCGGAAAACTTTTCCCATTTGCCACCGCAATGAGTAAGTTGGCCATTGATAAAGCGGTTTTAAAAGATTTATTTCAAAGTGGCAAAATCACGGCAGAGCAATATGCCGAAACATTGAACACAATGGCGCGGGATGTTTTGGGTCTTGATACGACATTTGCAGAATTGAGCAAAAATAAAACCATTCTCGATCAAGCATTTGCCACCGGCATCATTGGCGAAGGCGAATACATTTCCGGCATCCAGAGAATCAAAGAGGAAATGACAAACCTTGCGGTCGAAACGGATCGATCGTTTGGGGCGGGGGCAAAGGCGGCAGCGGTTGAGTTTTTCAATTCTGTAAACAATAGCGCGGCGAACATGAAAGATTTTGTTGGCAACGCATTTTCATCGCTGGAAACAAGTCTTTCAGATTTCTTTATGACCGGCGATCTTAGTTTCGGAACGTTCATCGATGCTATTAAACGCGGACTTGCCGATCTTGCGGCCAAAGCGGTGATTACAGTTGGCTTGAATTTCTTAGGCAAGGTATTTCCAAACCTTGAATTTGCTGATGGTGGTTTGGTTCCCGGCTCAGGGGGGCCAAGGGCAGATGATGTTTTGGCTCGGGTTTCATCCGGCGAATATGTCATCAAATCATCAAGCGTTTCCAAGTTCGGAACTGGCTTTTTTGATGCGTTAAATTCGGGGCAAATGCCGGGTGGTATGTTTGGCGGCAACGGTGGTGGAATGTCGATCGACGCCGGGATGATGGATTCACTAACACCGGGGTTTTTCTTGGGTGGTTTGATTAAGGGCATCACAAAGATCATCAAGGGCGTTGTCGATGTGATCGGCAATATTGTCAAAAGCGTTGTTGGCGCGATCGAAAGCGTTGTCGGTGCAATCAGCGGTGCGGTTCGAGGATTGGTTGATTCAATCGTCAGCGGAGATTTGCTTTCGATTGCGGCAATGGTTGCGCCTTTAATTCTTCCCGGTGTTGGCGGTTTAATCTCGGGGAATCTTATGGCCGGGAGTGGTTTTCTTTCATCAGTTACCGGCGGGATATCAACGGCATTCGGGCAAGGCGTTCTTGGCGGTGGTTCATTGTCATCACTAGCGCAGCAAATCGGGATTTCATTCGCAAAGAACATCGCGCAAGATCAACTGGCGTCTGGAATCGCCGAGCATATTATGGGCGTCAAGGGCGATATGTCGGCGGCGGGTGGCGCGTATGAGCAAGACCGAGCGAATCGATTTGCAAATTTATACAATGACGCCGCGCCGTTCTTGGCAGCGGGAACCGGGGCAAATGTCAGAGGCGGCGACAATGTTCGAGTTGGTGAAATGGGGCCGGAGCTATTTATTCCAAGCCGCAACGGAACGGTTGCGCCGATTAAAGGAACCGCCGGTGATTTAATTGGATCGGTTGATAACATGAAAGAGGAAATCAAGGCATTGCGCCGGGATTTATCCAGAGTGTTATCCGGTGGCCAGTTGGTTGGAGCGCGAACATAAATGGCACTGATCGATCTTGTTTCAAAGGAAAACGTAAACCTCAAATATTTGGCCATCTTAAAGCCATATGATTTGAGCGGATCAGCGATTGAAACTCTTTATTATTCCGGTGAGGGTTTTATCACCGAGCCAACGGATTCACCGGCAAACCAGTTTTTTGAACCAAGATTGGTTGAGCCGATTTCATTTACTCGAACTATGTTTTCGCAAGGACGCATCGGCGGGTTTTCAGCACCAGGATTCGGAAACTTGGTTTTGACCAACGCCGATGGCGATTTGGATGATTATGCCAATTACGCATGGAATGGCCGCGAGGTTGAGATTAAAATCGGTGAGGCGGGTTCGGGATATTCAGATTATTACACAATTTTCAAAGGCGAATCCAAAGCGGTTGAATTTGATGATTTGTTTGTCAAAGTAATCTTGCGCGATAACCAAGATGATTTCACGGTTGATTTTCCAAATGTGTTTTATGCGGGAACCGGCGGCAATAACGGATCGGCAAACCTTGAGGGCAAACCCATTCCGCTATGTTTTGGCGAGGTGTTTAATATTGAGCCGGTGTTGGTTGATCCGACAAACCGCGTCTATCAGGTTCACAATGGGGCCATAGAGAGCGTTGTTGCGGTTTATCAGAGTGGGGTAGCGTTGAGCTTAACAACGAACTACACGGTCGATGCAGCGAACGGGCGCATCACTTTGGTTGCCGATCCCACCGGAAAAATCACCGCCGACATAAAAGGCGCAAAGCCGAGTTCAACTTATATCGAATCAGCCGGGAAAATCATTCGGGAGATTGTCACAACTTATGGTGGGTTGACCGACCCCGGTGATTTAGACACCGCCGCATTTACGGCCATCGAAACGGCAAATTCATCGGCGGTTGGTGTTTACATAAAAGACCAACGCAAAATGCAAGATGTTCTTGATGAGTTGGCGAACACTGTTGGCGCGTTTTACGGGTTTGACCGCGATGGTAAATTCACTCTTGGCCGGATCGAGGTTGCAACAGGAACCGCCGATGCAGAGTTTGATTCAACCAATATTATCGAACTCGCAAGATTGGCATCAGAGGTTCCCAATTATCGGGTGACGGTTGATTATAAGAAAAACAATTCAGTAATGAATGAATCGGATTTCGGCGCATCAGTAACAACCGCGCAGCGAGATTATTTATTGCGTGAGGCTTTGTTTGAAGTCGATACCGATTCCGGCGTTGTCACCAAATATCCAAACTCTCAAACATTGGCGATCCCGGCATTGTTTGCAGAAACATCACCGGCATCGACAGAGGCAACAAGATTATTAAATCTCTATAAGTTGCAACGCGAGATTTACAGAATCCGAGTGAAGTCTTTGCCTTATACTTTGAAACTTAATGATGTAGTAAAAATCACTTTTAGTCGTTATAATTTAACGAGCGGCAAATTGTTTCGAGTCATATCGATCACCGAGGATGCAGCGGTGAACGAAGTAGAATTGGAATTGTGGGGTTAATATGGCCGAGAATATAATCATTTCGACAACCAATTATGTCGATGCATCCACATCGACCTTGACGGTTGATTCCGAGAGTTCGACATTGCCAAAAGAGAATTTGCAGAACTTGCAGATTGTTCGCATTTTCAGAACTGGGGCGGTCACATCATTGCAAATTGATGTTGATTTCGGATCATCAAAACTTGTTGATCTCATGTCGATCATAAACCACAACTTCACTATTTCCGCGTCAATCAGATGGCGTTTATCAAATGTCTCTGATTTTTCATCCTCATTATATGACAGCGGAACCGTTGATGTTTGGCCCGCGATTGAGGATTTCGGTTCATCGCCTTGGGGGATTTTCACTTGGGGTTCAAAACCAACACAAGAACAAGCCGATCTTTACACCGCAAACGTATTTGCGATTTTATCGTCTGCGACAGTCGCAAGATATATGCGGATTGAAATCTCTGATTCCACTAATACGGATGGATATTTGCAAGCGGGTCGATTGATTGCCGGGCCAGCGTATCAGCCGACAATAAACTATGCCAACGGCGTTGAGTTTGAGTTTGTTGATGAAAGCCGGGTTACAAAATCACGCGGCGGTCAAACGTTTGTTGATGAAGTTGAGAAATTTCGCCGGATGCGGTTTGATTTGATTAACTTGCCCGAGGATGAAATCTTTGGAAATGTCTTTAATTCCCTCGATCGAATCAAGGGCATTTCAAAGGATGTTTTGGTTATCCCGCAACCGAGTGAACCAACGACATGGATCACGCAGAATATTTATGGTAGGATCAGCGCAACGGCACCGATCGTCAATTCGGCATTGACGTTTTACGGTCGGCAAATCGAAATTGAGGAAATGATATAATGGCATATCCGGTCACACTGAATGGCACAACTTACACTCTCGCCAGTTTCGAGGGTTTGAATTATGTGGATGGTTTTCCCGATGCTCTTGAGGATTTCGTCACCCATGCGGCGAATGTTTATTCGTCAACATCGACCACAAGCGTTGCGATCGGCACCGGATCAAAAACGTTTACCATTGCCGACAGTGGCAAGCCATATGCCGCCGGAACGCCGTTAAGGTTTGCGGCGGCATCCGATCCATCAAATAAATTCATGGATGGGGTTGTTACATCATACAGCGGAACAACTGTCGTTTTAGATGTAAAGAACGTCACCGGATCGGGCACCCTTGCATCTTGGAACGTGAGCATTGGCGGGGGAACCGCGTTATTTAATTTACCTACGGTCACAGCATCGAGCGCAGAACTGAATATCCTCGATGGGGCGACTCTAACAACCGCAGAATTGAACACTCTTGCCGGAGTCACCGCGACAACCGCAGAATTAAACTATTTGGATATCACGACACTTGGCACATCAGAGGCATCCAAGGCGGTTACAGCCGATGCAAATGGCGTTGTAACGTTTGATAATGGAACAATCGAGGAAGTGACATCGATCACTTCATCATCTAATGCCGCGACCATAAATTTGCGCGATGGCAATTTGTTCGAGCATGATTTAACCGAAAATGTGACTTATACATTCAGCAACCCGGCGGCAACCGGGCGAGCGTCAATCTTTGCTTTGAAAGTGATTCAAGGCAGTTCAACATATGCAATCACTTGGCCGACAAGTGTTGATTGGGCGGGGGGAAGCGCACCCACATTGAGTTCGAGCAATGACCAAGTGGACGTTTTCATCTTATTTACGATTGATGGTGGCACAACGTATTATGGGTTCACCGCCGGTCAAGATTTGAATTAAAAGGGGTGGAATATGTCAGTCCAACTTTTAACATTAGCAGCGGGGGAAGATGAGGTGCCTAGAGCGGAAAGCGTTTATGCCACGGAAGGAACTTACACTTGGGTTTGTCCAGAAGGAGTAACATCAGTTAGCGTTGTTTGCGTGGGCGGAGGGGGCGGGGGAACTCGACAATCGACATACGGAGGCCCGGGCGGGGCTGGTGGCGGTCTTGGCTATAAAAATAATATTTCTGTTACGGCCGGTAGCAGTTACACCGTTGTGGTTGGCGCTGGAGGAAATGCAAGAAATAACGTAAACGGTTTTGATGGCGGCGACAGCTACTTTATAAGTAGCGCAACTGTGCAGGGTGAGGGAGGTCAAGGCGGTCAAAAATATAGCGCAGGATTTCCAGCAACCACAGGCGGCAGCTTTACTGGTGATGGCGGTGGCGATGGCGGCACTAATCCTGCTGGCAATCCTAAATCCGGCGGTGCCGGAGCAGGCGGTTATTCTGGAAACGGCGGGGCTGGTGGCGTTAATGCGACATCTGGTATAGGTCAAGCGGGTTCAGGTGGGGCTGGTGGCGGTGGCGGTTGCGATAACGCAAGCCAAGGCGGTTTTGCGGGTGGTGGCGGTGTTGGCATCTGGGGTGAAGGTACTAGCGGCGCAGCAACAGCAAATAATCAAGAGGGTGGAAAAGGTGGTTCTGGCGGCGAAGACGCACATAACGCACAAAGTGCTATGTTTGGCAGTGAGGGCGCAAGGTTTGGCGGCGGTGGCGGCGGGTCGGGGCCAAATAACGGTTATAATTCAGGCGGGTCATCTGGCGCAGTAAGAATTGTTTGGCCCGGCGACACACGGCAATTTCCATCCACGGATGTTGGTTATTACTAATGTTGGTTCCTGAGCTAAATATGGTTTTGTTAAACATCCCGAAATGCGGGTCATCGACGGTAAGGCGGTGCTTGGAAAATCATGTTCAAAAGAATAAAATGATTGCTCAAAACGCAAACTTTTCAGATCATTTGTCTTTATCAGAAATGGCGTTAAAGCTTGAAACTCTAGGGTTTAATGTTCAGAAATTGCGAATTATTGGCATAGTCCGAAATCCTTTGGATAGGTATTTAAGCGCCTTGAATTATGCGTTTGGCGATAAATATAGTTGTTCTCTTGCGGAATGTGTCGATATGACTCTTACGAAAGACTCTGGCGATAAATATTCTTTTAGAATGTACTTTCGCACGATGTCATCTTTTTTAAACTCAAGTGTAAAGAATTTAAAACTCTTTCGCTTTGAAGATATAAGCGCCGCAGTGAAATCTTTTGGACACACTGGTTCGGTTCCTCATCTAAACAAAAGCCGAAAACGATTTAATATTGCGGAGTTAAAACCTTACATAAAAGATATTCAATCTTTCTATTGTAACGATTTTAATTTGTATGAAAACACACCTTGCGTTGAAAAGGGGCCAGCCCATGTTTGTTAAACTTGACGATAATTCACCTTCTGAGTGGCCTGTTGCCGCCGCAAGGATTCATCACGACAATCCAAACGTCAGCTTTCCCGCAGATATGTCTAATTTCGATGTGACGTCATACGGGTTCGCACCGTTTTCTTATGCTGACAAGCCCGACCATGACGCAGAATATCAAAACTGCTCAGAAATTGCACCAGTTCTCAGCGATGGGGTTTATGTGCAAACTTGGCAAGTAACAGACAAATATACGTCCGATGAGCGCACTGCCTACGATACGCAAAAAGAAGCAGATCGCATTGACGGATTGCCCGAAATTCACCGAATTATTCGTGATGGCTTGCTCGCCGATACAGATTACTTCGCTCTGACTGATGTAACAATGAACACCGCGATGACAAATTACCGTCAGGCTTTGCGTGATATTACAGCCCATTCGAATTGGCCGGATTTGGCCGATGACGATTGGCCGACGAAGCCTTGAGGTGATATATGTCAAGAAACACAGTATCATCGGCGCATGAAAGAATTGACACCCTCGAGCCTCGAGTGACTAGAGTTGAAACTCAAGTCGATGAGCGGTGGCGCGAAACCATTATTCGGATCAAGCGCATTGAAACCATTATGATTTCGATTGCTGGTGCCATCGTGATAATGTTGGCATCGATCCTCATAAAAATGGGTTGATAATTCTCTATCTATCTTTTGCCGCATTCGGGCATTCTCAACCCGGCGGTCTTTACAAGGCGTGTATATATTACGCGCCTTATTCTGTTTCAAAGAGGTATTATCATTTTCCTCACCGTGTTATAATCTCGCCATCGGTGGCTTGTCCAAGTTGGGTGAGCGTAAAAAAATGATTGATCCAATAACGGCTATCAGTGCGGCAACTGCTAGTTATAATATGGTCAAGAAACTGGTTTACGCCGGGCGTGAGCTTGAGGATGTGGCCGGTCAACTTGGCAAATGGTACGGCGCGGCAGCGGATCTTGGCCGCGCAGAACAGCAACGCAAAAACCCGCCAATATTTACCAAGCTATTTTCGTCCGGCTCTGTGGAGCAAGAAGCTTTGCAAATTATCATTCACCAAAAGAAACTGGCAGAACAAGAAAAAGATTTGCAGCAAATGCTGAACAATCGCTTTGGCTATGGCACTTGGCGCGAAATGGTTGAGCTACGCCGTAAGATAAAGAAAGAGCGCGAGGAAACGCTATATAAGCAGCAAGAGCGCAAAGCGGCGTTCTTTGAAACCTTATTGCTTATTTTATTGCTGGTTATGCTGGCGGCAATTATTGGCGGCGGCACATGGTTGACTGGTCTTGGCGCGGGGTGGTGGTAATGGCTGACGGTATTCAAGGCGCTGGCAAAATGCCATTTGATATTTCCAGCAACATCCACCAGCAAACGAGATCGCGTGAGGCGATCGAAACGCACTTAACGGATCAGAGGGTGGAAAAAGAGCATCGGGCCAACCACCGGCGTTTAGAGGCGCTTAGAGAGCAAAGCCTCGAACTTTCCAAATCATATGACAAATTTGGCGGCGCAACCAAAGCAACCAAGCCGGAAGGCTCAAACGTAAATATTGAGGTGTGAAATGACTCAGAAGCAATTGCAGCAAGATAGCAAGTTGGATGAATACGATTTCGATCACGATGGCATCGTAAGCGATTCGGAGATCGAGAAGGCCAAAGAAATCCGCGAATTTGAGGATCAATCTCGAAAACATTTGGCTCAATTACGCATTGCCCGGTGGACATTGATCGGCATGGGAGTCTTTACGGTGGCTATGTTTGCAATGCCGGTCGATCGCATCAAGGCTCTAAGTGATATTTCTAATTTGTTTTATATCTCAGGAGCGGGTATTGTGGGGGCGTTTATGGGCGCAACAGCATGGATGAGTAGGAAATGATTGATAAATTAATAGCACCCGTCACTGGTCTTTTAGACAAGTTTATTCCAGATGCCGACGAGAGAGCAAAACTCGCACACGAGATTGCCACAATGTCGGATCGACACGCGCAAGAGTTGGCCCTCGCTCAGATATCGGTCAACCAAGCAGAGGCAGCAAGTGGAAGCACTTTTAAAGGTGGCTGGCGTCCTTTCATTGGCTGGGTCTGTGGGTTTGCTTTTGGTTGGCATTTTATTGGTCAGCCTGTTGCCCTTTTTGTTGTAGCGATGACAGGCACAGAGATTCCACCATTGCCTGAATTTGATATGGGAACGCTTTTAACTGTTCTCGGCGGCATGTTAGGCATTGGCGGTTTGAGAACATATGAAAAGCAGAAAGGCTTAACAAAATGAGAAAGATCGACGAAATAGTCGTGCATTGCACGGCCACCAATTCTAAGTGGTATGCAGATCGACCCGTTGAGGATGTGGTCAAGGAAATCACCCGGTGGCACGTTGAGGAGCGCGGGTGGTCAGATTGCGGATATCATGCCGTTGTGCATCGTAGCGGCGAAATAGGTTATGCGAGGCCCGTAGAGCGGTCAGGGGCGCATTGTAGGGGCAACAATAAGACAACCATAGGCGTCAGCCTAGTTGGTGGGCGCGGCGGTTGCGCTGATGATGCGTTTCTTGATAATTTCACCCCAGCGCAAGAGAAAGCATTGCGCGACCTAATTGCGGAATATAAAGCCAAATTCCCGACGATCGAAAAGGTGACGGGGCACTCGAATTATGCGACCAAGGCTTGCCCATGCTTTCACGTTGAGGGTTGGTTATAAGTGAATGAGATCGATGTCACCGACGATGGCGAGGTTTTAATCTCAAGCGGTGGCAAAAAGGTTATTCATTTTTTCTTGCCGGAATCGGAGCGACTCGAATTGGTTTTGAAGTTGCTCGAGAGCGTAAAAGAAAACCCCGCCAAAAATGGCGGGGAAGTTGTCAGTTTTCAAGGCAGAAAGAAAACTGATTAATTAAAACTCTTGGCCTCGAGGAACTTGATTAAGACATCGCGCAAATCAGGTTCACCCCAAAAGGCAATCACTAACATCGCAAACCCAACCCAAAAACCCGATGCCACCACCGGCGCTGAATAATTCTTTTTTTCACTCATCGCTTTCATCCTCTTTTGGTATTGCGCCAATTCCGGCGCATGTTTCGCATTCGCCTTTGGTCACATCGATCACCCCAACATCACGATCGAAAGAATGAGGCCGATGGCGTTCAATTTCAACCTCACCCGATCCAGAGCATTCGGGGCAATCAATGGCCTCAACATTTCCATCGCTATTGATCGACATATGGAAAATCCTTTGGAGTGAGATCAGGCAAATTCTTTGCGGTTTCGCTCTCACTGGTCAATTCCCGAATCCGGAAAAAACCTCGATGCTCGGGGAATGCTCGCATATACCACCGCGCATAATATGGCCGGTGATTGTTATTTACTTTGAACGTCGATTTGCCATCGACATCGGCTTCATCGGTTTCCCACCGAATACGCTCAAAAATGGCATAAGCCGAATAATTGTTGAAACCTCGAGAGGTCATTTCGCGGGTGAACTTTACAAACAAAATCCACACATTCGGATTTTCCTGGTGGAATTTCAAAGCCGATTCCTCGAGTTCATCCTTGCGGGTTTTTACGCGGGTGAATAAATCCATATCAATCACCCCGCGATCAACGGCACAAAAACAAAAAGGACGATGCCGAGAATGAATAGGCAGATCGCGCCAATGATGTCGCCGATGATGCCAAGGCTGTTTTCCATATCGCGCATCAGAGCGCGGAGTTGAGCTAGTTTTTGCATTTTATTCAATCCTTATTCAGTTGGTTCGTGCCGCTAGAAT
>Ga0222715_10002064_pt1 | contig 18618 bp, 30 predicted proteins | sample C33_9DmetaG_FD_165056 | JGI IMG/M metagenome (GOLD analysis project Ga0222715, IMG submission 165056) | Estuarine water microbial communities from San Francisco Bay, California, United States - C33_9D | ecosystem: Environmental > Aquatic > Marine > Unclassified | place: USA: California... | reverse complement strand
GCAAAGCGTTTACAATAAGCAACCAAGCAGCAAGTCTGGACTTCCCTGTACGTCTACCTGCTGCTACAATCTTGAATCTAGTGTTGTCTGCCCAGACCTCTTGTTGCCACGGCAGTAACTCAATGTCAAGATCCATCAAAAGTTCAGTCTAGGGTTTGTAGGGATTAACTCAAAAGAAATAATACTGGCAAATGTAGAACCAGCTTCAGGAGTAATGTTGATCTTGTCTCCTTCCTTGAGTACTACCCAAGCTCCTGCTTCACCACCAAAGGTTAAGAAGTCTCCCGCAGAGATACTCTTGCCACCTACAAAGTCAATGTCAGAAGCCCCATGTACCCAACGTGCAGCAAAGTCCTTACTACTCCCTCCTACATTAGAAACAAACAAATAAGTAACAACTGCGTCGTAACCAGAGGGAGCCTCTAGGATAGTGTTGGAGGAGCCAGCAGTCAACTCATGACCATGTGAAAACTTCATTAGTAAACCCACATTACAGGAGTAGTACCACGTGTGTCTACGTGGACAAAGGACTTAGCAATGCCTATGCCCGTGAAGCCAAGGGCCAAAGCCTGCTTAACTATGTCGTATCTTTGGGATGCACTGGTGGCTTGTATGTCTGCTGCGATGCCTTGGGCATGGGTCCCCGGAACTTCCTTGGCAGATTCAATAGGATGTTCTATGGGGTGTCTATAACCACTCGTTATGACAAACGGAAACCCACACCCAGCACGTAAACGATCAAGCTTCTGTAGGAACTCCGGTTCCATCTTGTTTTCACCAGTGACTTGGCAGTTGAACTCATCTAATGTAAAGTACTTAAGACTCATCCACTACTTCTCCTTCGATAACGTCACTAGCGTCGCTTACGTCTACAGTACCAACACCAGTAATGTTGATCTGTATGGCGTTTCTACCACCGTCCTTCACTACTTCTCGCTCAAATGCACCTACAGGTAGCATACGGTCCATAATTAGCTTCCAAGCAGAAGCCTGATTCTTATGGTCGTTGTCCAAGGCAGCATCAAAAATAGTCTCAAGGACCTTTTTAGACTTAGGGGAAGCCAACATACGAGATTTGTACTCGTTGATTATAGCGGCGTCACCCTTGGGTCTACCCACTTTACCCTTGTTACCGGGTTTTACAGCGGCTAACTCTGACTTACGGGGTCTGCCACGACCTCTTTTTTTAACTTCGGAAAGTTCAGTGGTCATAACACAAATTGTCCCTAATTACAACAATAGTATAACATAAGTCTTCACATAAGTCAAGCTATTTATGGCTTAGTAGTGGCAGTAGTAGTAACACGAGTGAAATCATGGGCTTACACGTGTTTAATTAAGGCTCCTTTTTCCTAGTTTTCACCTTTTTTGTGCTTGAGTGGCTACTACAATTGTCAACACAAGTCAACCCCCGCCCCCGGCCTAACATTGGCACGACTTTTGCATGTCCAAAGTTGGCACGAGTCTTGCTAGGGCGCAGAGTTGGCACGAGTATTGCATGGGGCAACCTGTGGATAACCTGTGGATAACTATTGGCACGACTCTTGCATGACAAAAGTTGGCACGTGTTTTGCTTGTGTGCAACACTTTTCGGCGCTTAGTCCAGAGTTGGCATGGGTTTTGCTTGTGTTGCAACATTCGTGCCAGGTCCAGAGTTGGCATGGGTTTTGCTTGTGTTGCAACATTCGTGCCAACACGAGGCGCGCCCAAAGTTGGCACGAGTCTTGCATGGTGTGCAACATGTGTGCCAGTGTGCATGTTGGCATGGGTTTTGCAGGGGGTAAACTGGGGTTGACAAGTGTGTGGACTTATGTTGGACCCTATAGCGACAAGCACAACACAAGGCACAACACAAGCAAAATAAAAGTAAAATAAAGTTTAAAAAGGTGTTGACACAAGAACAAAAGGCGATATAATAGGCTCAACAACAACGCAAACAGGACAACACAAGATGCTAATAGCAAGACTATACAACATGCCCAAAGCCCAACAGGTAGCAGGAAGAAAGAAGATCCTACATCTAACCGACGGAACTACATGGGAAGAATTTGCGGTTAAAGGGATAAGGGAAGCAAACAAGATTTGCAAAGAGTTAAACGCCAAGCCTTGGAATTTCTAAGGCTTTGGGGTACACTGGCAAACAATAGGCACAACAACACAAGGACAACACAAGATGAACAGATACAACATATATGAAATATACGTAAGCGACATGGTAACAGGGGAGCAAGGTGCACTTTTGAAGTCTATAGTAGCCTTTAACCGCGAAGACGCATCCACATATCCTTTCTTTGACGAGGTGGTCATGTTTGAAGGCACAATGGGCGATGACAAGTTTGCGGTTTTAAATTCTGGTTTGCCTATGACAAGATCTGTAAGACGGTCTGTAAAAGGCGAATAGAGACACTAAAGCTCTGCCCTTGTTGACACGAGGGCTTTGCTGTAGTATCTTCACAATTCACAACACAAGGACAACACAAGATGCAAAAGGATATTCTAGTGCAAAAAGAAGGATTACAAGGGTGGTCAGTATGGGATAAGTATAGTTCGCATGAGTCTTATACCTTGCTTGGATGCTATGCTACAAACCGCGAAGCGCTAGACAAGGCTTTTGCTTTGAGTAGTAGTGCCCAAAAGCGCAATGTAAAATGCCATATTCAAATCGACTGTACAGGAGATTAGAACAATGACAATTAGACTTTCTAAAGCTGGAAAAATGCCTTGCAGATCATGGTCGCTACAGGCCCTTACAACCTGCCCAGGCAGCATAGGTGACAAGGGTACACTCGTGGATGCCTGCAAGGGTTGCTACGCGACACAAGGCAACTATCGATTCCCCAATGTCAAACAACCGCGCGAGTCTAATCAGAAGGACTGGAAGCGTACTGATTGGGTATCTGACATGGTAGCAGAATTAGACAACGATCGATATTTTAGATGGTTTGATAGCGGGGACGTGTACAGCCTAAAACTTGCCGAGAAGATACTTGCGGTAATGGAGGCGACGCCGTGGGTCAAGCATTGGCTACCGACTCGCATGTATAAGTTTGTCAAGTTTCACGCCGTGTTCGCTGCAATGGAATCCTTGCCGAACGTAGTAGTTCGTTATTCATCGGACAGTGTAACAGGTGGAGTAGTAGCAGGACGCAACACAAGCACGATTGTGCCTAGTTTAGACTCTGGCAATGGTAGCCTCACGGTTTGTGAGTCAAGCACCAGAGACGGCAAATGCGGCCCCTGTCGTGCCTGTTGGTCTCAGGATGTTTCTGTGATAGCATACCCGGCACACGGTAAAACGATGTTGAAATTAATCAATCTTAGAGAGGTGGCATAACATGCTAGATACTAGACAGCAGGAACTAGCAAAGCACGGTGATTTAATATCGCCCTTCAATGGCAAGGTACTGACTCAAGTTGAGGTGGATGGATACAACCGCTACACCTTAGACTTTAATCGGTTTACGTATGAGGCCGACAAAGAATTTATGCTAGATCAGCGCCATAGGTTTATAGTCAATTGTTTTTATGAGGTGGCATAGCATGAACGAATTGATAAAGGAGTATTTAGCACTGGTAGAGCGTACAGTTAAAACGAATGATGTATTCGCATACCAGAAAATTGAGCAGATAGAAGCAGATTACCCAGAGATTGTCGACGCTGTTTATCAATCGGCGGGTCCTTTGTCCTATGATTTCCACAATAATAGAGTGATTAAACAATGAAGACAGATAACCTATACCTAGATAGTGCCTTTGGCGAATGGTTGCGCCAATGTCCTACAAACGTAGAGCACAACTATGACGAGATGAGCGTAGACTTACACGGTACGCGGGTATCTGTCTGTTTTAGCGTACCAGATGAACAGGAGACAACACAATGAAAACCTTACTACACGTGAACCAGCACAATATCCGAGCGAACAGCAAAGGCGCAAACCTGCCAGTGCTCACCGTTAAGGACTACAAGAATAACCGCAAGTGTAACACTGCCATAATTAGAGACGACTCTGGCACGATTGTTGCAAAGCTTGTATACAGTCCAGACAAACCTTTGTCCTGTGGCGCTAAAGTCTGGATTGAGACAGAATTGACAGTGGAGACAATAGAATGAACCTATTTTACGTAGAAACAGAGCCAGTAGCCGCAGCTCAGGCCCTATGTGATAAGCACGTAGTCAAAATGATCCTAGAGACTGCTCAAATGCTCAGTACTGCTCACAGGCTCTTAGAGACGCCACAAGCGCCTTTTGTGTACAAGATGACCCACAAGAACCACCCTAGCACAAAGTGGCTCAGATCGTCTCAAACTGCGTACAAGTGGGGACTAGAGCATCTGGAGGCCCTGTTTGCTGAGTATTCGCACAGGTACGGCAAGACTCACAAGACAGAAAGAGAAAAGTTGCAGTATCTAAAGGTGGTCCCTAGAGACCTGCCACAAGCGCCCTTTGTCGATCCTCCACAATGTATGTACGACGATTGTAGAGGTGTTGACACTGTGGCAGCCTATCGGGCATACTACGCGCTCAGAAGAAACGAAATAGACATGCGCTGGACTAAGCGCCCAGTGCCTACATGGTTACAACAAAAGGAGGTGACACAATGAGCCAGTTACATCTAAGGATGCAATTTAAGGACCACGAGTACCACACAATGCACGACGGGGAGTTAATCCTGTTCAATCTGGAAGACTACCAGCCTTATGAGCCAGAGAATTGTTTACACGAAGCATACCTGTTCTGTGATATCATCATAGACGATAAACCTGTCGACCACTACGCCCTCACGGCGAGCCAGTACGACGCAATGACCGCAACCGTAGCAGAAGGAAGTTATTATGAATATTGAGAAAGACCATTGTGATTATTATCTGGAGGTTTACTACTGGGAACATACTCTGGTTGAGAAGGTAGTGACCAAAAAAGAGAAGGTTGTTCTGGCGTCCGTGGGTCTTTACCGGGACTATGAACTAGAGTTTGAAGATCAGTTGAAAATCTTGACGGATCTTAGAGAAAATCTGCTGTCAGCCTATATGAACTGGCCTGACGGTGAGGTAGCAGTAGAGCTAACCATAAAAGAGGAGTTTATAAACGCATGAACATATTCAAAAAGCTATGGCTCTTTGTGTGCCTTGAGACCAGAGGCCTACTCAGTGACCTAATGACAGGAAACCTGACGGACACAGAAAAAGACAACCTGTTCTGGGTCTTTGTCACCCTTTGGGGTCTAGTTATGGTTACCTTTTTTATCCTTCACGAATCAACAGGGGCGGTGTTTGACTTATGAAAGTAGAAATTTTAGACGTTATGGGTTCAGATCTAACGGTGGTCAATGCGGCCAGAGTGTCCTTTGCTATGGAATCAGAGGAGTTCGGTAGTAGAGACAAGAAGCTTGTGCGGTACCTAGCAGCCCACGGACACTGGACACCCTTTGCACACGTACAGGTCCAGTTGCGTATCAAAGCGCCTGTGTTCGTCGCTAGGCAGCTTGTGAAGCATCAAGTGGGTCTAGTGTGGAATGAGGTCTCAAGACGCTATGTAGACTTCACACCAGAGTTTCACGCACCAGAGGCGTGGAGGAAACGTGCGCCAGATAAGAAACAAGGTTCACTTAATGAAACATTTGAAGGCAGAGACGAAGAAAGGTTCGACGAGAAGTACTGGGACCTCATGACACGCTGCGAGACCATCTACAATAACATGCTTGCGTCCGGTGTAGCACCTGAGCAAGCTCGTATGGTTTTACCACAGTCCATGATGACAGAGTGGTACTGGACTGGGTCTCTGGTGGCCTTTGCTCGTGTGGTGTCTCAGAGGCTCTCAGAGGACGCACAGTACGAGTGTAGAGTAGTAGCAGAAAAGATTGACCAACTGCTTGTAAACCACGAGCCAATCAGCTATAGTTGGTCTTGTTTAACTAAGAGGGTATAATTATGTCAATAGGCACTAGAGTTTACATTCACGATACTGCCACAATCAGCATCAAGAAATGTTTAGCAGACAAAGAGGTTGCACGGTCCATAGACAGTTGGGACATTGTCATAACAGACGACAAGGGCGACACTGTGACCCTGTACTGCTTCGGCGACAACGCAGTACTCACAGCAGACCTGACAGGGGAGGGCGTATGACGGAAGCAGAAGGACTACAGGCAATTTTTGAGTATCTCTTGTTGATACTCTCGATACCCGTAGGTTTATTCATATTTTTAATCTTGTTTTCTTGGATCGTTGCACTAGCAGCAGACCCCTACGCTGGTTTACCAAGTGAGAAAGAAAGGAAGAACTTAATCAAAAAGAGAAAAGAAAGAAGGAGTAGTAAAGATGCGTTGTAAAGCCTGTAATAAAATTTTGGAAGACCTAGAGCTAATCCGTAAGGACTCACGGGGCGACTACTACGACCTCTGCGGAGTATGCCTGAGCAGTGTGTACGCCTGTGAAGCAGAAGACGATAACTTTTTTGATAATATTAGGGGAACCCTATTGACACCGGAGGCAGATTATGATACCCTCTACTAAGGTAGTACTTAGGTTACTACTTAAGTGATAAACTAGAGAAGTAACAGTAGTAGTACTACATTAGTTAACTTAAGTTTAACAAAGGAGGTGAAAAAAGTAGACACAAGCTGAAATAACGTGGTATACTATTAGTATGGCCAGTGAGAATCATTGGTCAAAACAAAAGCAAACAACGGAGATTATTCCTATGGCAGCAACGGCAACAGTAATTGAAGGCATTGTAAACTTCAGCAACGTAACGCAGCACGACGTGTTCAACGGTCAGTCAACGGGTGCTTACTCTATGACCATCACGATTGATGAGGAAGACGCAGCTTTCCTAGCATCACAGGGTGTCAAGATCAAGGACTACCAAGGCAACAAGCAGCGTAAGTTCAAGTCTAAGTACGAAGTCAAGCGTTTCAATGCAGACGGACAACCGTTTACAGGTGAGGTCCCTTATAACTCTAAGGTCCGCCTCAAGTTCAAGATGGGTCAACCTCATCCTGTACACGGCATGGCTACTTACCTTGAGGCCGTGAAGGTCCTAGAGGAAGCAGAGATGACCGAAGGTGACTCTTCGGACTTCTAGGGGTGTCTAAATTCATTAGACATGAGGGGTGTCCGAAGTGTTTATCTTCGGATGCCCTAGCCATCTACGACGACGGTGGGGCGCATTGCTTCGCCGTCAGTTGTGACTACCATATCAACGGTAAAACAGGTATGACAACAGTAACAACACAGAAGACAACCACTACGAACCCGCTAAACATGGCTGGTGTAGTGTCCTCTATACCCCAGCGTAGACTGTCTCAGGATACCTGTGGGCGCTTCGGTGTGACCGTGGAGTACTCGACAACAGGTGAAATCATTCGTCACCACTACCCGTACTACAAGGTAGACACAGGTGAGCTGAGTTCTTCCAAGGTGCGTGAGGTGAAAACCAAGAACTTCCACACTACCGGAGACATATCCGGAGTTGGTTTCTTTGGTCAGAACCAGTGCAAAACAAACAAGTACATCACGATAACCGAAGGTGAGCTGGACGCAATGGCAGTCTACGAGATGTCAGGTAAGCAGTGGGACGTAGTTTCCCTGAGGTCAGGAGCTTCCAACGCAGCCAAAGAAGTCAAGGAACACCTAGAGTGGCTAGAGTCCTACGACACAGTTGTTCTGTGTTTCGATAACGACAAGGCCGGTGACGCTGCGGTGGACCAAGTCAAAGACTTGTTCAGCCCTAGCAAGCTAAAGATTGTCAAGCTCCCTCTGAAGGACGCTAGTGACATGCTCATAGCCAACCGTGTCAAGGACTTCACGCAGTCATGGTGGAACTCTAAGACCTACAGGCCAGACGGTATCATCGCAGGTACAGACACGTGGGACAACCTCGTGGAAAAGAGGAAAGTCAAGTCCATCCCGTATCCGTGGGAAGGCTTGAATACCCTCACGAGGGGCCACAGGCCTTACGAACTTGTGACCATCACCAGTGGCTCAGGCATGGGTAAGTCTCAGTTCATCCGTGAGATTGAGTACGACTTGCTCAAGCGGTGCGAAGGCAACATTGGTGTCCTAGCGTTAGAAGAGGACGTGTCAAGGACTGCTCTGGGCATCATGTCCGTAGCAGCCAACCGGCCTCTACACTTGGAAGAGGACACACCCGTGACTGGCTTGAGACCCTTCTGGGAAGCCACTATGGGAACCGGGCGGTACTACCTGTTCGACCACTGGGGTTCTACTTCTGCTGACAACCTCTTGGCACGTGTGCGTTACATGGCGAAGGCTCTGGACTGCAAGTTTATAGTCCTAGACCACTTGTCCATCGTGGTGTCAAGTCAGGAGTCAGGTGACGAACGTAAGGCCATCGACGAGATAATGACGAAGCTCAGAACGCTCGTGGCTGAAACCGGAGTCTGCCTGTTCCTAGTGTCACATTTGAAGAGAAGCAGTGGGCAGGCTCATGAGGACGGAGGCAAGATATCTTTGTCTGAACTCAGGGGTTCACAGGCTATAGCCCAGTTGTCCGACATTGTCATAGGCATGGAGCGAGACCAACAGCATGAAAACGAAGAGATTAGGAACACAACAACTGTACGTGTCCTCAAGAATCGTTACACTGGTGAAACTGGTCCTGCTTGCTGGCTGTCTTATGATAGGTCTACCGGCAGACTGAGTGAGGTCGCTAATCCAAACGTAGGGGACGACTTTTGATTTATCTTGACCTAGAGGCCAACGGCTTGACTCCTGACACCATTTGGTGCGTAGTGACTAAGGAAAACGGCGTAACATTGGTACATGGGGACCCTGACAGTCTCTCAGAGGCCCTCAGAGGCTCTCAGAGCGTCGTAGGGCATAACCTAATAGGATACGATATGCCTGTCCTAGAACGCCTCTGGGGCATCACAGTGGCTCCTGAGAGGGTCCTAGACACTTTGGTTTTATCACGTTTGTACGAGCCAAGTAAGTCAGGTGGACACTCTCTCAGAAACTGGGGAGAATGTTTAGGTTTCCCAAAAGGAGACCACACTGATTGGTCCCAGTTGTCACAGGAGATGATCGACTACTGCATCCGAGACGTTGAAGTAACAGAAGCAGTGCATCAGAATTTGATGCAAAACATGACTTGCTTTTCCCCTAATTGCATAGAATTAGAGCATAAAGTACAAGCCTCAGTTCAGCAGCAGGAGATAAACGGGTGGACTCTAGACCAGCCTCTGGCTAGGGACCTATGTGCAACATTTAAGGAGAGAATGAATGAAATCGAAGAAGAGTTACAGCAGAAGTTTCCCCCGATTGTCCACGAGCGTTGGTCAGAGAAAACGGGGAAGCAGCTTAAAGACAAGGTTGAAGTTTTTAACGTGGGTTCTCGGCAGCAAATTGCGAAGAGGCTTTCGAGCCTTGGGGTTCGCTTCGACAAAGTCACGGAGAAAGGCAACCCAATAGTCGATGAGGCAGTCCTAGAGACCATCGATCTTCCGGAAGCCAAAGTGGTCAGTGAGTACCTGATGCTACAGAAAAGATACGCGCAGGTTAACTCGTGGCTAGAACACGTGAAGGAAGACGGCAGGGTCCACGGACGTGTCATCAGCAACGGTGCAGTCACAGGACGTATGACGCACCAGTCGCCTAACATGGCTCAGGTTCCCGCAAGTCACAGCCCGTACGGACACGAGTGTCGTTCCTGCTGGACTGTGCCAGAAGGTAAGAAGCTAGTGGGTTTTGACGCTAGTGGTCTTGAGCTGCGTATGCTGGCTCATTACATGAAGGACGAGGACTACACCAATGAAATTATCAACGGAGATATCCACACGGCAAATCAACGACTTGCTGGACTTGAATCAAGAAATCAGGCAAAAACTTTCATATATGCCCTCTTATACGGAGCAGGAGATGAAAAACTTGGGTCTGTGGCTGGAGGAGGTAGAACGACTGGCAAAAAACTTAGAGAATCTTTCCTTAATAATCTGCCATCATTCGCAGCTCTTAAGGACAGAGTATCAAATGCGTCTTCAAGAGGTTACCTCACTGGACTTGACGGTAGAAGACTCCAAGTCAGATCTGAACATTCCGCTTTGAACACGTTGTTGCAAGCAGCAGGGGCTATCGTAATGAAGAAAGCACTGGTGATTCTGGACGACTACGCGAAGCTATGGAAGTTAGACTACAAAATTATAGGGAACATACATGATGAAATCCAGTCGGAAGTTGCAGAAAAAGACGCAGAGAAGTTCGGTTGGCTCGCAGTCGAGTGCCTCAAGGCGGCGGGTCTGGAGTTTAATCTCAGATGCCCGTTGGACGGAGAGTACAAAGTCGGAACAACGTGGGCGGAGACACACTGATGAGACAGGCACAAGTTGATGAAGACGGTATCAGAGTAAGGAAAATACTAGAAACCTCTGCAAGAAAAGGAGACATCGCTGAGTACTACGCTATAACTTGGTTATGGGACAAAGGCTACGAAGTTTTTAAAAACGCAGGTTGTAATGGTCCTATAGATATGGTTGCTATCAAAGAAGGAGAGACAATTTTGGTAGATGTAAAGACATTACGTATGGACCACAGGACAAAAAACACCGGCAGGACGGTACGAAACTCAAGGTCCGAAGAACAGAAAAAACTAGGAGTAGTCTTTCTTGCTTTCGATCCTGACACACGCAAATTAAGATGGGTGGAGCATTTAGAATGAAAAACACGTACAACCTAGTGAACGACATCTACAGCCTAGTGTCTACCAAAGAGGTAGCCGAAGGAGTAGACATCGAGAGTTGCATCGAGCAGTTCGGTGAGAACGTGAAGGACCTTATGCGTAAGGAGTTCACAGAGGTCCGAGACGACTCGCGTAAGCTTCGTATGTCTAACATTGGGCGCGATGAGCGTTTCCTGTGGAATGTGTACAACGACGTGGACAAAGGAGAAGACATAGCGCCACACACGTACGTCAAGTTCCTCTACGGTCATCTCATTGAAGAACTGCTACTGTTCCTCACAAGAGCTGCTGGTCACAAGGTGACAGATGAGCAGAAGAAGTGTGAGGTCAACGGCATCAAGGGGTCTATGGACTGTAGAATCGACGGGATTGTGACTGACGTGAAGTCTACTTCCACCTATGGGTTCAAGAAGTTCAAGGAAGGTACTCTGGCTTATGACGACCCTTTTGGGTACATAGGTCAGATCAAGGGCTACGCTCACTCAGAAGGTGAAACCAAGTTTGGCTGGCTGGCAATGGACAAACAGAATGGACACCTGACGTACCTCCTGTACGACTCAGAGGACACACAAGCTCCTGTGTACGACCTAATATCTTATGATATAGAGGAAAGGATCGAACGCATAAAAAAGATAGTGGAGCAGGAGGAACCACCCGAAGTATGCTACAAGCCTATCGCAGATGGAAAAAGTGGCAACCAGAAACTCGCTATCGGATGCTCCTACTGCTCTTACAAAAAACAGTGCTGGCCTGCCGTAAGAGGGTTCGCATATTCATCAGGTCCACGTTATTTAGTAGAGGTATTCAATGAGCCGAAGGTCCAAGAAATCGAAGTTTCGTAGTGTCTTTGAGGAAGAGACTGCAAAGGTACTGGAGGGCTTCGAGTACGAGCCTTATATGGTCCCTTACACCATCCATCGTAACTACAAGCCAGACTTTGTACACATGGCTAGTGACACGCTGGTGGAGTGTAAGGGGTTCTTCAGGGAAGGGGACACTCAGAAGTACAAAGCAGTCAGGGACAGCCTAGAGAGCTACCAGAGACTTGTGTTTGTCCTCATGGGTCCAAACAAGAAAGTAAGAAAGGGTGCTAAGATGACAATGTCTGAATGGTGTGAGAAAGAAGGGTTCCCGTGGTACACATTAGATACACTAGAGGAGTTGATAGAAGATGTCTCTAACAATGGAAGAAATTAAGGAACGTCTGCTACGGACCTACGATCCTGAAGACTTTTTGGAAACACTGGAGATAACCTCTGAGGAGCTTCTAGACAGGTTCGAGGACAAGCTGATAAATAGACTGGAGTACTTTGCCGAGGAGTTAGCAAGTGAAGAGGAGGACGAAGATGAGTATTGACCTAGCGACACCTGAAGAATGGGACGCAGTTAGTAAACCAAAGCACTACAACCAAGGCGGTACAGAGGCCATTGATTATATCAAGCAGCAGCTAGGAGAAGGTATAATTGAGTACTGCGAAGGCAACGTGATAAAATACTTACACAGGTGGCGATACAAGAATGGCTTACAGGACTTACGGAAGGCTCAGTGGTACTTAAACAAGATGGTCAAGGAACAGGAGGCATTGGAATGAAAGTGATACAAGGGGCTTTCGGAGGAAACAAGCAGAACACAGACAGGATTAGCGTACCCGAAGTGTTTAAACTCATAATGGACAATGAAGACTTAGAGAACTACGAGGATGCTTTTTGCATCATTAAGTCCGAAGAGTACATCATGGTTTCAACTAACATGGACACGTACGAACTAGCTTTCTTACTGGACCAGCTAAAACTATCGCTATTAACTGGAGGAGAATACGAATTATGATGGATGCATATCAACAGTACATACACAAGTCCCGGTACGCTCGGTACATACCGGAAGAACAACGCCGGGAGACATGGGAAGAAACCGTGAACCGTTACTTGGACTTCTGGGTGTCAAAGGGTAAACTCACGGAGAAGGAAGCCTTGGACCTGTACGTCCCTGTGCATGACTTAGGCGTGATGCCCAGCATGAGGGCGCTTATGACCGCCGGGGAAGCCTTGGACAGAGACAATGTAGCTGGGTTTAACTGCTCCTATCTACCTATCGACCACCCTAAAGCCTTCGACGAAATGATGTACATCCTCATGTGTGGAACTGGGGTTGGCTTCAGTGTCGAACGTCAGTACATCACTAAGCTGCCTGAAGTAGCAGAGGAGTTCCATGATACAGATACCGTTATACACGTCGCTGACAGCAAAATTGGATGGGCTAAGGCATACCGAGAACTTATCGCAATGCTCTTTAGCGGTCAAGTTCCAAAGTGGGACGTGTCTGGAGTTAGAGCTGCGGGGGCAGCCCTTAAGACTTTCGGAGGTCGAGCGTCTGGTCCAGAACCTCTTGTTGATCTGTTTCAATTCACGGTTGATATTTTCAGAGCCGCTAGAGGTCGAAGACTTAGCTCCATTGAGTGCCACGATCTATGCTGTAAAATTGCACAAATCGTCGTCGTGGGGGGAGTCAGAAGAAGTGCTCTCATCAGTCTTAGTAACCTCACTGACGATAGGATACGTCGAAGCAAGTCAGGACAGTGGTGGGTAGATAATCCCCAGCGTGGCTTGGCTAACAACTCCGCCTGCTACACAGAGAAGCCTGACTTTGAAGCCTTCTTGAACGAGTGGAAGTCTCTGTACGAGTCACGCTCAGGGGAACGAGGTGTCTTTAGTCGTGTCGCTAGTCAGCGTCAGGCTGCTAAGAATGGACGTAGGGACGCTACTTTTGACTTCGGGACTAACCCGTGTTCAGAGATTATCCTGAGACCTTACCAGTTCTGTAACTTGTCGGAAGTAGTAGTTAGGGCTAATGACACCTTGGAAAGCCTGCGGCTAAAGGTACGCTCTGCTGCTATCTTAGGTACATTACAGGCAACCCTGACTGACTTCAGGTACTTGCGTAAGATATGGAAGGACAACACAGAAGAAGAAGCGTTACTAGGGGTGTCACTAACTGGCATCATGGACCATCCAGTTATGTCAGGGAGGAAGAATCGTGCAGATCTACAGTACTGGCTCACGCAGCTTAAAGAGGAAGCTATTGAAACTAACCGTGTTTGGGCTGAACGCCTTGGCATCAATGTTAGCACTGCCATTACTGCTGTTAAGCCTTCCGGTACTGTATCTCAGTTGGTTGACAGCGCGTCTGGCATCCACCCTAGATATGCTGAGCAATACATTAGACGAGTAAGAGCAGACGCACGAGACCCCTTGTGTGCTGTCCTAGAGGCCGCAGGAGTCCCTGTGGAACTAGACGTGACTTCTTCTACTACTAAGGTCTTCTCTTTCCCCATTAAGTCTCCTAAGAAGGCTGTGGTGGCTACGGACATGGGTGCTATGGAGCAGCTTGATCTGTGGGAGATGTATCAGGACTACTGGTGTGAACACAAGCCGTCCATGACTTGCTACTACAGGGACGATGAGTTCCTAGAGGTGGGGCAGTGGTTGTACAACAAGTTCGACAAGGTCAGTGGCATCAGCTTTCTACCTTACTCAGAACATACGTACCAGCAGGCACCCTATGAGCCAGTGGACCTAGAGACGTACCAATCGCTAGTCAAAGATTTTCCCAAGGCTATCGACTGGAACATCTCAGAGGCTTCTGACATGACCGAAGGGTCGCAGCAGTTGGCCTGTGTTGGCAACAGTTGCGAGATTTAGAGTGAAACTGGGGGTCTTAAGTGGCCCCCTTATTCTCCCTGAGTCTGGCCCATTACAGCAGCAGAAGCAGCAGTAGTTAGCATACCACGTTGCCTTTGTTGTTCCGCTTTTAATACTGCGTCGCTAGGCTTGAAGTCTACAATCTCGTCTATAACCTGACCGTAAGTTCTTTTGTCGCTCTTTCCTTTAGGGTGTACGTACTGCATCCCTTCATCTACCCCTTTGAGATCACGGACCATAGGAGGAGTAACTGCAATTAACCTGTTGGGAATAAGGTGTTTCATTGCTCTCAGTGTAGGAACCAGTCCTCTGGTTTTCTCTTGTATTTTACCAGCGATCCCTTCAAACAAGTTGTGCTCGTCTGACATAACACCTATTAGCTTACCGTCTGTTGTTACTTTGACTAAGTAGTTGATACCACCTTCTGTTATAGCAGAACCGGGACGAGACCCTGTTATCCACACTCCGCCGTCGGCTGCTTGCCCTTTGACAGAGAATTTTAGTTTGTCGGTTTTTAAAGCCTGTGACTGAGCAGCGGCAGCGTTTAGTTTTGTGAACAATTCATCAGGAGAAACACTACTTCTATCTTTAAAAATACGAGAGGCGCTACTAACGTAAGGAGCGTGTACCAAAACGTCCATGTGGTGTCTTCCGGTGGTGGCTTTACCTGCTCCGGGGTTTTTAATGGCTAGTATAGGGCTTTCTGCGTCCTTAAAAGAAACGTCTCGTCCTCCTAACTTCATCGAAGGTTCTGTCCATACTGTACTGAAGTGTTCTTCAATGAAGTCTAAATCTTCATTAGACATTCTAACTGGCATCTTCTTTTTTTGACCAGCTTCGTCTATAGGATAAGGCTTCAGCTTGTTTGCTTTGATTGTATCGGCGTAAGCTCCGGGATAGTAATCTATTGTTTCTGCTACGTCTGACCTTCTCATTATCTCGTCAAGAAGGTCAGAACTACCTTGTCTTCCTGCTTGGGCTTGTATTCTTCCTAAATACTGGGCTTGAGCCACTGATCTAGGGTCTCCAGCCTCTAAAGACTGACTACCGGGTTTTTTCATTCCCTTTAGAAAAGGTAAGTCGTATATAGAAGACCGTAGTTTACTTCCTGCCCCTTCTCTAGCTTTTTGCATTATTTGTTGGGAAGAAGTGGTTATTCCTTGTTCTCTGTACTTTGCTCTGGAACTGGGAGAAGCCATGTCTCTGACAGTGCCTATTATTTGGTCAGGAACCCATGCTGCAACTGAGGCTGTTTTGTCAGGTCCATAGTACCCCGGAATCACGTTATTAGAAGAACTAAGTAGCATCCCTCTACCAGAGTCTTCCCCAGTAAGCTCATCTACACGTCTTCCTGCTTTTGCTGCTGTTGTAATACCTCTTACAAAAGGAACAGCCTCAGCTACAGACAAACCAGCAGACAAGTCCCTTGCTTGCTCGGGGTAACGCTGGGCTAATTCCATAGCGTACTGAGCTGGAGCAGTGTCCATTACTGCTTCTCCTACGTACTGCTCAACCTCGTCAGGAATTAAATAGTCAGTAGCTGTTCCCACAACATTCCCAAGAGTAGCATCGACAGCATTACCAGCGGTCCTTAAGCCGTACTGTAGAGGATTAATTTCTCCCCTGTCGTACATTTGCCCTTCTTGGTCTTGTCTGTCAACCGCTGTTTGAAAGTTTCTTTTTATGTCTGCCAACATTCCCATATTATTCCATTCCTTGTTTTGCAACTTCAGACAAGTACCGCATCATTTCGTTCTTTTCTTCGTCAGCCATTGAGTAAAAAACGTCAGAAACTAGAAGCTGTGCAGCTACCGAAGTTGCTTCTACTCCTTGAGATTTTTTACCAGTTAAGGCTATTAGCCGGTTTATGTAAGCTGGATTAGTAGCAATTTTAGCAAAAACTTGCGGTATAAACAAGGCAGCCGCACCGGCAGCAAGCACAGGAAGAGGGGAAACAAAACCGGCAGCAGCGGCACCACCAGCAGTAGCCGCAGACGCGAGCTGACCAGCAATGCCTCTAATACCGCCTGCTTCTGCACTTCTTAGCATCAGGATGCCAAAGTCCCCTGATGCTGATTCAGAAGCTTCTAGGACAATGTTCATCATCTGTCTAAAACGCCCGTAGTCTTTCCCTAAGATGTACTTAAACTTCGCGTTTTCGGCGGGAATGTCCAGCTTGTTAGCCAAGGACTTCAGGTCCGTGATTAAAAACTTTTCGTTAAAAACGGAAGAGAGTCTAGAAGACAAGAAACCCCTTTTGAACAACTCGTCTATCTCACTTGCTGAACCAAAAGGTAAGGCATCGGTTGAGTCTTTAGAAGCTTCTTTAAAAGCTGTCTGTAAACTACTTCTAAGCGCCTGTAATTGATTTAAGTTGGTCGCTTTAGCCGCTAGGCTCCCTAAACCAAGATAGCTCCCTTGATTAGCAGCCCTTATAAAGCCCTTGTTAATCTTTGGATACAGGGCGTTTATACCTTCTCCGTAAGCAGCCTTTAAAGTTTTGTAGGACTCTGCCGCATCTGGGCTAACTTTAACCATAGCGTCATAAATGGCCCCACGCATCTGAGTAGCTACGTCTGCCAACTCTGCTTGCACAACAGCGTTTCTTTCTGCACCTTCAGGGCCAAATTTAGCTGTCACTCGCTGAGTAAACGACTTGTCTAAAGTAATTAGCTCAGACACCGGGAAAGTACCCTCCGGTAAACTCCGAAGCCTAGACAACTGTTGATTCAAGAAGTCTATTGATTCTGGACTCAGTTCGTCTACTGCTTCTCCTTTTTTATTTTTCAAGTACTTAGTAACAGGATCTAAGATAGTAGCAGCGTCTACCCGCTGTCCTAAGCCCACACCGAGGTTTGTCTTTATTTCGTCTAGGCCCTTAAGGTACGACTGTTGTACTGCGTCTTCCCCTGCTTTAATAAGAGAGTAAAAAGCTTCTCCCATAACATAAGGGTCTGCGTCCATTCCCGGTGCGTTCCGGTTGATTAAAGTAGTGAGTTCGTCTTGGACTACTTCGTTTACAGCCCTTGAGTTGTCTTCCATAGTTTGTCTGGAGATTAAACCAACGGAAGCAATACGTTCTTTAAAGTTTTCTAAGCCGCTAGAGCGTACTTGAGAAGGTAAAAGGGTTGCACCTCCTTGATTAAGTATAGCTTGAGATGCTTGTAAAGACTCTCTACTCCCTGCTCCGTAAGCACCCTCAACAACTTCTTTAGCTGTTTGTTCCGCACTGAGACCCATCTTGTGTTTAGCTGCGTAGTACATAGGCTTTACTTTAGAAGCTAAACCTAAAGTAACCATGTCAAAACCCATAGACCATAAAGCATTTTCAACTGCTAAAGAATAAGCGTCTATTTCTTCAGAGTCTTTGAACTGGGTTTCTGAGACTACAGTCCCTGCTCCTGTTCCAAGGGCACCCCCAGCAATGCCACCTATGACAGCACCCGGAGGACCACCTACCATAAAACCAGCGCCTGCCCCGGCTAAACCACCGGCCATTCCTCCGGGGACATCTAAGTTCTTCTGGAGCCACGTAGGGCCTGCCTCTTCTTGTACTTCAGGTTTGCCAAGGGTCGGGTTTTGTGCCCTATGTTGTTGAACCCTTTTTTGAAAAGGAGAAAGAGTCCCTATTGTTTCCTCTTCTTCCTGCTGCTGTCTGTACAACGCTAGTCGTTCTTGAAAATTAGCCATTTAGTACATACCTCTTAGCTCTTGGACTGATACTTCGCCTCTCTGGAAAGCCTCCATAGCTTCTTGCCTTTCTGCTTCAGGAATAAAACTAAGGTCTGGCTGGGTTAAAGATCTTTGGTAAGAAGTAAAGTCCTCAGCAGTTGCTAAAGCCACACCGTCTCGCATCAAATCTTCTGCCTGTTCTAACAAAACTTTTAGTCTTCCTAAGTTACTCTCACCACTAGCTTGATAACTCCCTATCTGATCGATTAAAAATTTACGTTCCCCTTCAGAAATAGCACCAGTAAAACTTTCTAAACGAGCTAAAACAATGTCTCCAAGTCGAGTCTCAAACTCACCAATATCTTTAGGTGTTTTTCCTAAAAAATCAGTCAAACCTCTAGACATTCTCCGGACAAAACCACCAGTTGTAACGTCACCGGACTCTAGCAAATCAATAGATTCTCTTATGTTTTTTGCAGATCGTCGTAAAGAAGGAAGTTGAACAACGGCTGATACTCTTGCTTCGTTAAACTTTTGTTCTTCTGTAGTCT
>Ga0222715_10002062_pt1 | contig 18632 bp, 29 predicted proteins | sample C33_9DmetaG_FD_165056 | JGI IMG/M metagenome (GOLD analysis project Ga0222715, IMG submission 165056) | Estuarine water microbial communities from San Francisco Bay, California, United States - C33_9D | ecosystem: Environmental > Aquatic > Marine > Unclassified | place: USA: California... | reverse complement strand
CGAGGCGATGTCTTACAAGAAGGCCGTGAAATCATATCAGGGCGGTTCTAAAGCCAAGATGATAACTATCGAGTGGATGACCAAGGGTGGTGAGCTCTTCGTCAAAGACCAGAAGTTACCACTAGGTAGAAAGAAAAAGATAGGACGTTAGACAAGAAGTGAGAGTGAGCAAGAATCCATTAGTCAAATTACTGGTCAAACTAAGAATGGCCTACGCGGATGTCAGAGGACATCACGGCAAGGTCTGGGACTACGAGCCTGGAGAGTACTACATGGGACTCAAAAAAGGCAAGAAACAGCACGAAAAGAGACACAAGATCAAATGACCAAGGTGATGTGGACTATCTTCGCTGTTTACACATCAGTTTTCATTTACGGTTGCATCACCCTAATTTAAACACTAGCACTTTACTTCACACACCTAAAACCTAAATAATAGTGTGCCCAAGCCAAAGACCAGGACCTCTTATTGGTCCAAGATCAGGAAGAAGGCGCCAAAGGTTCCAGACATAACCTGTCCAAATATAGACGCTATATTGAACAGGCTGGAGAAGTTGGTGGGCAGAGACCTAACGAAAGCACAGTACAAGATAATCGAACGCAAGATGGAGAAACTGCGTGTTGCCAACGAGCAGTTGCGTGAATCTGGCATCTACTGGCACGACGCCTGCAAGGACACAGTGAGGGACCTGCTTGGCAAGAAGAAAATGAGGTAATTACAGTATATGTGGAAGGTACTCGTAGTCATATGCACCCTAGGTAATCCCTGCACCCTGTTCGAGGAAGACCCAATAAAATGGTACAAGACCGAAGCGGAATGCATGGAAATGGCTGATGTGAAAGCCATGAACATGGTACAAACATTCAAGGATTACGGCTACTACATCGACAGCGAGGCACACTCCTGCCTGTATGTTGCACAAAACAACGAAGCCTAGGTTGACAAATATCAGAAATATGCTATAATCTTAGTAAAACAACCAAGTTTTGGGTGTGACGAAGTTTTTTAAGTACTCACATTCCTGACTTTTTTATAAAAGGAGATACTATGGAAGTTAAAAATAAAAAACTTCAATTACAATCTATACTTCCAGATATAGAAACTGATCTAGCAAACTACAAGAAATGGAACGGAACTTTGGCAAACGCCAAGGCTAGATTCAAAAAGAGCCTTAGTGAAGGCAAAAACTTTCCAATTGGTGTACAAACTATTCCATTAGAAAACATTTGGATAGACTATTCGGTACAACGTGATGTGAAACCAAGACACATAGTTGGAATATTGAGTGAGTTTGACCCAAGAATTTGTATGCCTTGTGCAGGTGTTAAAATTACAACCGAGGGAAACGATCGTGTGTACATATATGACGGGCAACACCGAGCAGTGTGTCTTTCGTTGCTTGGTTTAAAAGACATCCCGGTGTGCATCGTTGAAACTGATGAAAAAACTTTTCCAGCAAAAGCATTTGAGGTTCAAAACGACACAGGTATTGCAAGAGCCAGCAAGGGTGACATACATAAAACCCTAATCTACAGATACAACGAAGGAACTGCTCTCGAGAAAACAGAACCAAGGGTGCTTAAGGCACATCTCATACAAGAAGCATTTGATCAATCAGAGGTTGATCTGGTAAAGAAAAACACAGTGACACAATCGAACGGAGACAAACTTAGATTTCCACATTGGTTCTCACATTTTGATTACGCAGAAAAATCTTTCGAAGCAGTTGGTCAAGAAGGCATAATGGAAATACTGAAAGCATATAAAAAAGTTTTTGGTCCAGAATGCAGTCAAGGTGAGATTTGTCAGGGATTGTTTATTGGTCTAGTTGATATGATCAAAGTGGCAAAAGATCCAAAACAGGCGTTGCTGAGAGATAACGGGCACAACATACTTCCTGAAAACTGGATGGAGATCATACTTACTGTGCTGAAACGTGTGCTGGGTACTAATCCCACATACTTGAAACCTGTACTGCGTGATCAATGGCAACATGCGAACAGCTCAACTATGCCAGGTGACATAGGTATGAGTAGCGGCATGGTTGAAATATTTAATAGGTATGCAACTGATGAAGAACTCAAAGAAATAAGAGTTGTTCCAAACAGAACCAACGTAAAAATTGGCATTGCTGACAACAACCTGCACAGAAGATGTGCAGATCTATTAGGTAAAGCAGATGCAAATAGATAAGGACAAGATAGTTTGGTTGGGGTCTAAATGGACCCCCGCCAGCAAACCAAAAAGAGACACGAGCCAAGAAGGTATAATTGATACACTTAAATTTCTCAAAGGTTTCATAAACGAACTCAAGAACCGATACATCAATGATGATCTTACCGGCAATCAAAGATTGACAATACTTGATATAATGCGTAGAGACATCCGTAGGGCACACGCTTTGGTGAAAGACTGGAGAGGTGAACACTACCAGGAAAGACCATTGGGTGGAGACAGACACTTTGAACACGTCATACCCCTGGACAAACTTGCAGTGGCCTTCATACAAGGACACATAGATTTTGATTTTCTTCTAAATGTGCCCACGTGTGACCTAAGTGATATCAGCAATGATTCATTGACTAGGAAGAAATTGCACAAGACAAACACCGACTGGTATCATTTTTTCCGAAGATACTTACACGCAGACATTGAATCTATCCAGACACCAAGTGGGCAAAAGATCAATCTAATGGATTGGACAATAGAAGATCACTTCAAACTTTACGAACCAATCAAAATATGAAGTATGATTGTTTCTACAAAGTGCAAGTGACACAGAATGGTAAAACTGAGACATACCATTGGGGATATTTCCCGTACAGCATGGTACTGAAAGACGTGAAAGAACTTTACAAAGAGGGTGCAGATGCTGTAATATTAGAAATGATCTCAAAAAAACAATTTGATAAAAGGATAAAACCATACACATCATGAAGAACTTATCACACAAGGGCATAGGACAAACAGACGAACTTCCAGAACACTTTGGAACAAACAACAGGCTCCTAAAAGAGATGCAGGAGATCGCAACATATGACACTGCAAAATATTTTTACAATCAAGAAGAACAACCAGAATTTATTCCTATAGACGGACCAGAAACATTCGAGACACTGGATGCCAGTAAGCAAGAAGGCAGAGAACAAGCATGGAGTCAAGCAAACGTGGATGGTTATGTGGCAGAATACGGTGTACATGATGGCACAAGTTTCTTGCCAATGTGTGAGCACTACAAGGATCAAACAGTGTTTGGCTTTGACGGTTTTGCAGGACTGCCGGGAGGAGTATGGCCGGGCAACATGATACACAAGGGAGCATTTGATCATGGTGGTAAGGCACCGTTTGATTGTCCAGAAAACGGCACATTGGTTGTTGGATGGTTTGATAAGACAGTTCCAAACTTTGATTACGGAAAGCCGGTGGCAAAATACATCCATATCGATTGTGATGTGTATTCAAGCACAGTCGACATACTTACAAATTCTGTAGGCAAGATAGTACCAGGTACTGTGATAACATTTGATGATTATTGCAATCATCCCAATTGGAGACAGGGCGAATGGAAAGCATGGCAAGAGTTCTGTGAAGTAAAAAATATCAAATACAAATATCTGTATGTGGCCGGTATGTCTGTGTCTTTGATTGTAAAATAGGTTACAAAATTTTATTTTCTTGATTGAACTGCCATATCAATTCAGCCCATACCCTATCTCCTTCGATTGATGGGTGGGCATCTTTAACTTCATATTGCATATCATCTGTGGGCCAATTAGTGATATTTCGTATTAATGTCCTAGGACGTGGATCCTTAAAATATTTGTTGTCGGACACAAACTTTGAATGCGATGTCGTATACTTAAAAAAGTTTGACCTGTCAATCTGCTTGTCTAAAAATTTCATCCTAAGTGCAGTGTGTGTATCAAATACTGACCTGTCCGTATAGGTGTCTATTGCATTGTACATAATGTAATTGCATTTTAATATCTTCAATAAATTTTGTGTGGCAATTACATGTGACAAGAATCTAACGGTATGATCAGTTTGCACATTTACTGAGGTTGGTAAATGTTTATGTGTTGGGTCGTCTCTGTCAGCTCGCCACCTTGCCCATTTAAAAGCATTGTTTTTGTCTCCATGGTCCTCTATCATGTCGTTCCTGTAAATTGAACTCCACCCAATACTGAAAGTAGTATTTTTTAATTTTTCTTGATTGGTTGCTGACCAGTACAGCAGTTCAGTGTAGATCCTGAAATTGCCACGCCCGGATTCGCTAAGATTTATAAAATTTGCATCCAATTTTTCTGCCAAATGTTTATGGACATTATGATCCGATGCTCCAAAACTACAACCAATTCCCACATGATAACGCATAGCGATATTTAATTGTGTACCACTTGTTGACAAATAAAATTTTTCGTGTATAATTAAACACAGCAAATCCACCAGAGCTGGTAAGGTACCAATTCTCATTTGCAAACTAAACATAGGAGACGCTCTACGTCGATGATGGATAGATAGCCGTAAGGCGAGGTTGGAGTCGATAACGGACTGGTGGAGAGCTGATTCATTATGCCAAGCGAGAAAACAAAGAAATTACTAGAAGGACTGGGCAAGATCACGGACTCTGCTCCAAAAAGGTTTGAAGATAAAAAATATCATTCATACGCAAACAGATATTATCCAAACACAATCAATTCTATGCCTGCAAGATACGACAAGGCTAAAAGGAAGAAGGATGAGGATGGTTATGAATATTTCATGATAGACAGGGTATATGGTAGTATATTTAAAGGCGGCCAAAGACTACTACAAGCGGACGGAACTGAATATACAGGTAAACTTCACCACAAAAGAAGATTAGTTTCTCATAAAAATGACATGGGTGAAAAGGTGAGTTTCTACAGTCGTTGTACCCTGACTGCGGATGGAAGATGGTTTGATAACTGCGGCATGCCCATCGAAATACCAACGAAACTAGAACCAGAGAAACAACAAGACCCAGAGGAATTGGAACTGGAACGGAAAAGGAAACTGGAAAACGCCAAAAATAGAGAAGCGGCGATACTGGCCAATCTTAAATAATTTGATGCACAAAGACGAATATAAGAAAATAATCGGTGACAAGCCGTGGCAAGAGATGGAAGACTATTTCGATGGTTTGCCAGTAGCAGATGTGACAGAAATCACACAACTTGATATCGACACAGAGGAGTGGATACAATTCACCCTAGACAACTTTGATCTCGCTCAACAGAAATGGGAATCACCAAAAGATCATTACTCTGAGTACAGCAATAAATGGGCAACAGTGAACAACCAACTCGGAAGGAATGAACACAACACTTTCGAATTGAATTATGGGATGAATGGCGACAGCAATGAAAAGTTAAAAACATTGCTAGGCGATAAAAACATTGAGACACTCAAGGCAGATCCAGATTCCATCTTGATGAGATTCATAGTCAAAATGCCTGGTCATGGTATAGCATGGCACCTTGACGATGCAGGGTCTTACAAGAAAAAATTTCCCAAGGCAGATACCAGTAAGTTGAAAAGATTATGGTTTCCGGTGCAAGACTGGAAAGACGGACACGCATTCCAAATATCAAAAACAGTGATAACCAACTGGAGAGCAGGACAGGTGTATCAAATACCATTTGGCTTGGGACACGCTTCATCAAACTTTGGTTACACGCCTCAATACACAGTCTCTTTCACAGGAGTGATCAATGATTAAGGCTCATAACACACAAAGGAAGTGGGAAGAGGTCAAAGACTTCATAGTGGACGGCTTGGACAGCATCCATGCCAGTGAGAAAATATTCAATGCAAAATTTACACAGCAAGTTGAAGAAAAACTGAAAACAGCATCGGGCAGGAGGTACGCTCTTACCTGTGCTTCAGGATCACATGCAATAACAATGTCATTGAGGGCAAACAACATCAACCCGGGTGACAATGTAATAATACCAAACTACTCTTGTCCGGCAACATTGAGCAGTGTCATGGTCATGGGAGCGATTCCTGTGTTCTGTGAAATTGACGAGCATGGCATGATGTCTATGGAACACCTACCAGACTGCATGAACGACAAAGTCAAGGCAGTGTTGGCGACAGGACTCTATGGAGATGTCCATGATCATCAAACAATCAAGGATTTCTGTAGTAGAAATAATCTCACCTATATCAACGATGCCGCACAATCTCAGTTCGCAAAGTACAAAGGAGTAGAAAGCCTCTCTCTGGGAGATGTTGTGTGCATGAGTTTTGCTGATAACAAGGTAATACCCGTAGCAGGAACATATGGGGCCGTGTTGACAGATAGCGAAGACCTATATAATAAATTAAGAGCCCTAAGGAAAAACGGAAAGCCTACAAGGCTTGAGCCTTACAGCACTGCTGGATACAGCAGTCAACCCGAAGAAGAAAAGGCCGTTCAAATATTAGCATCGTGGCAACATTTCTATAAATGGCAAAAAAGAAAACAAGAAATATCTAGATATTATTTTGAGAATTTTAAGAATAAGATCACCATTAGACCCAGACCTACATACAGTGGATGGAACGCACACAAATTTGCAATAATGGTAGATGATAAATTTTCTGCACACAAAAAGATGCTGGATGCGGGAGTTGAAACAGAACAACACTATGCCGACAATTTTGCTACACTACCATGGACACCCAAAACAGATAAAAAATTTCCCATGACAGATCGCTTTGTAAAACAAAGTCTCACGATACCTAACAATCCTTTCATGACAGATGCAGAAGTTGAAATTGTTACCAAAAAAGTCATAGATATCCTTGCATGAAATAAATATGTTTGTAGCGCCATCATCTAGATGACGTCGGCAAGAACAACGACTCGTTGGTACCGAAAGGGAAGACCGTAGAAAAGAGCCGTGCCGTGTGCGATCATATCGCTAACTCCAAAACCATAAAAGTGTAGCATAAGAACAATATATTGACTCCTATTGCCTTCTTGTGCTATACTTTTTAACAGGATACAAAATGAAAGTTAAAAGAAAATTAAAACCATCAGAGATCAATGCCAACTACGGCGATCTACCACAAGATATTAATTCTTACATCAAGGACAGTGTCATGGCCAAACAACCAGAGATCGATCTCTGGGATTTCATGGAGACCAGGCCAGACAAACTGTATGAGGAGTGGGCATACGAGGTGGATTCTGATACCACAACAACATACGATGCGAAACCATTCACGAGATTGGACATCAACCAAAAAGATTTCTTCGATTACATGAAGAACAACAGGGCGACCTGTCAGAAAAAATACTACGAGAGACGACCATATCACAACGGAAGGAGTGAGCTCACAGAGAACTTTCCGATGAAGTGTGGATATAACGCCAGGAACACGATAGAATACAACTGGGGACTATACGGCAACAGCAACGAGGAAATAAAGTCCATGCTGGGATCAAGGAAAGTGTGGGAAGATCAGATCGGGATAGATTACGACACGGCCTTGATCAGATTATTGTGCTACATGCCTGGACAGATATTGCCATGGCACGTGGACAACCTGGGCAACTGGTGTAGGAACAACAAGCAGTTGAATCCAGACATCGACACCAGGATGTGTGACCTAGGACCGATCAGGAGATACTTGGTCGCGATCACGGACTGGCACTGGGGACACGTGATACAGTTCGAGAACAGTTATTTCCCCAACTACAAGAGTGGTGACGTGTTTGACCTACCCATACCCAGACCGCACCTGTCGGCCAATGTTGGAATGAAAATCAAAGTAACTTGTAGCATCAGTGGTGCACAGACACATGATTACACAAAGTAACATCAGAGAATATCAACAGAACGGAGTGGTATTTCTAAAATCTGCATTTGACAGTTCATGGATAGATATGTTGAATGTAGGCATATCTAAGGATATCCAATCACCAGGTAAGAATTTCAAATCACACACTGTTGGTAGTGGACCAAGATATGTTGAAAACTATTGGGTGTGGGACGAACGAGAAGAATTCAAAAAGTTTGTATTCCACTCTCCATTGAAAAAAATAATGGTAGATCTCCTGCAGGCGAAAAGAATCAATCTATTAATGGACAATTGGTTCTTGAGAGAGGCAGGTACAAAATCCTACACACCTTTCCATCATGATCTTTCATATTTTGATGTCGAAGGAACGATGTGTGCCTTATGGTTACCTCTACAGACAACTAAAAAGGATGAAGCAATAGCATGGGTCAAAGGTTCGCACTTATGGGGTGAAACATATCCACGTGTATGGTTTCGTGACGGACATAAAGTCGATGGAGAAAACAACGTGCCTGACGTGTTGAACAACCCAGACAAGTACGAGTTACTACAGTACGATTTCGATGTCGGGGACTGTGCCATATTTGATGTGAGGACCCTACATGGTACGCCAAACACAACTGTACCCAGTAAGACATTGAGCAGATACACAGTGAGGGTGGCCAAAGAAGACGCCAAGATCAAATACAAATCTGAGGAAGAATTCAGTTACAGAACACAACTTAAACAAGCAGGATACACGAACGGTGATCCCGTGGATGGTGTGTTATTTCCAAAATTATACCAGGAGAAAAAATATGAAGTTGAAACATCCAATATCTGAGACAAGACTAGATCCCAAGACGGCTGTGCCCCAGGAAATACTCGAGCAGTATCCATGGCACTGGAATCCAATGGAGCCCAACCACACGGACGGTGATCACTTCATGCGGAACATAGATTTCGACTGGAAAGGTTTGGGAGACTGGGCAGTGAAGAAATGCAATGAACATCTCACTCCACAGAAGTATTGGCGATTTGATTACGATGAAGATGCAATATATCACGCCAAAGACAATGTCAACAACATGCCCATCAAGGAACAGGCTTTCATGGCATTCAAAAACAACACACACAATGAACACAACAGTCAATATTTTAAAATTGCCAACGAGGAATTTGAAGATTGGCAAGAACCATTAATGGATATGTTTCCAAATCTTAAAAGAGACAAAATGGGTATCAGTCTGTTTGTGCAACCACCAGGTCACACCATGTACACACACGTGGACACCTACAGCAGTTTCATCAGGAGGACCGGTGATGAAAAAGCAGACTACACTGTCTTGAGAAGATACATGGCCTTCGTGCGTGATTGGGACTTTGGACATTTCTTTCACTACGGCAATCACTGTTTCAGCCAATGGCGAGCAGGCGACTGTTGGGATCTGGTACCGGGAATATACCACGGTAGTGCCAACGCAGGAATGAATCCAAAGATCACAATACACTGGAGTGGGGAACTCAAAGATGCTGGATAATCAATACTTCAAGCAATTCCTTGCAGACAAAGAAATCAATTTAAAAGAACACATAAAAATAGACAAGTTGTGTACTCTGGACATAGATGAAAAGATGTTCGAAGAGTTTGCTGACAGACATAGATCTGAGGCCACGGTGAAGTGGTATCATCCAAGACCATTCCTGAACGCAGAAACAAACACTCAGGCCATCAATGCCAACTGGATTGGGTACAACGAGCACAACACCACGGAGACCAATTGGGGACTGGATCCTAAACATAATAAATTATTGAAGGAGATCATCGGACGAGACAACTTTGATCGTATGGGGATTGATCCAGATGAAACACTTTTAAGATTGTTAGAATACATGCCTGGACATTGTTTACCATTACATTATGACGGCTTCGAAGGATTCAAAAGATTATATGGCAAAGATGATAGCACAAGATTTTTTGTTGCAATTAGTGACTGGGACTGGGGTCATGTGTTACAGGTGCATGACAACATGATATCAAACTGGAAACCTGGTGACACCTACATAATACCCGCTGGCGTGTGCCATGCCAGTGCTAATTTTGGCATTTCACCCAAATACACACTTACAGTCACAGGAGTGAGAAAATGATTTCAAACGTGGCAGGAGACAGATTATACAATCAAATCCATGAAAGACTCACTGATGCATATCATAAAATCCACACTTCCGGAAACTGGATTGACAGTGTGTATTGTAGATCAGCCGAGGAAAAAATTAAAAAAATTACAGGCAGGAAACATGCAAGATTATTGAGTTCTGGTACGAGCTCGCTGATGGTTGCATTACTGTCCTGGGACATTAGAAATAAAAAAGTTTCCTGCACCAATTACAGTTATGTGGCCAGTGCCAGCCAGGCCGCATTAATCAACGACGTTGAATTCACAGACGTAGACGACAATGGATTGATGTTGTTGGACAAACATTTCAGCCATGATGCTGTGATCCCAGTATCTCTGTACGGTAACACAATTGATTACGACAATCTAAAAATAAGCGATCATACCAAAGTGATCGTGGACTGTGCCCAGAGTCTAGGAGCCAAATATAAAGGCAAGGCGGACGGCAGTTTTGGTGACGCCGCTGTTTTTAGTTTTGCTAGGAACAAGCCTATTCCCACAGCAGGCACACACGGTGCAATAGTCTGGGACGACGATGGCATGACTGACATGATAAAAGCAGTTTCTAACAATGGCAAACTTGGTAGGACATCAAGCATACGGGCATTTGGTGTGAATGCCATACCAATGGAATTACAAGCGGCACAGATAGATATAGGTCTTGATCATATGGGTGAATGGCAACTTAAAAGAAAATTAATACACGAACACTATGTTGAAGAGTTTGATCACCTGCCACTGAAGATAATACAACCAAGCGAGCACTGTGATTCTAACTATCATAAATTTGCCATGTTGGTAGATGACAGAGATGGACTCAGAGACTATCTTGCAAGATTTGATATACAGGCACTTGAACACTATACCGATAACTTTGCTGAATTTTTCCAAGGGAAAGAAAACAAAAATAATTTTCCAAATACCAATAATTTTTGTAAAAAAATAATAACACTACCAAACCATGCATGGCTGACCGATGCAGAGATTGAAACAGTATCTGAAAAAGTAAAAGACTTCTATAAATGAAAAACATCTGTGTGATAGGTTCTATAGGTAAACTTGGTAGCGAACTGATGAAGCACCCCAATACCGTTGCGTGTCCATGGATGTTTGAAAATGACGCCTCGGTGATCAATGATTGGTTCCAAAACAATCCGCAAATTGACACAGTATGGCATGTTGCGAGAACCTGCAGGAAAACGGGCACAAGACGTGATCATGAAACTTTTCTCACAGAACAAAAAGGCATGCTTGATCTATTGCAAACGAGGGCAAGGCACTGTAGGTTTGTTTACGCATCAAGTAAGATAGTATATGGGCTAGGAGGTGTTAGTGATGACAAAGACGAAATCTTACCTGTTGAAAAAGTGGCGGAACATTTCTATGATGACAAAGTTGGCATTCATAACTGTCCAGAGTGGCAAACAACGAGACAAATAAACATCAATGATCTTGATACCAAAAGAAACATTTACGCCTGTACAAAATTGGCTAATGAACAAATGATTCAAAAGTATTGTTCAAACTACAAGATTATTAGGATATGGGATATATTGTAACTAAATAATACGGAGTCAAAAAACCTTAAGGAGACACAAACTATGTACAAGTTTGAAACTACGACGAACGAAGAAGGCGTGATTGAAAACGTAATCAATCATCAGCCAGAGGGATATAATCCTTCGACTGGTATCTATGCTTCTTCATACATTTTCCAAGGAGACTGGGAAGATGAACTGAAGGCTCTAAACTTCACAAGAAGAGGACAAGCATTTAAAGAAGTTGAGAAAGTTGACGCTATGAAAGGCCAAGACACTCAGTATCTTTACAACTCTTTTAGAAGTGCAGATGGTAAGGATACTACACACGACCAACTACAGGACTTCTGGAAAGAAGAAAATCCAGCAGACTACAAAGACACTAATTCAAAACTTTCTTCACCACAACTAGCCGCTATTTGCGATTGGTTCCAGTGTGAGAAAACTAGAATTAGAATCTTCCAACAACAACCAGGTGCTTACATGCAGATGCACACAGACTTTGATAACCAAAGGGGAAACCAATACGGTGAGACTTTGAGAATCTTTGTGCAACTGACAGACCAACCAGGTGGTGCTTGGTACAGATTTAAAACTGCTGATTCAGAAGTAAGTATAAATCTACAAAAAGGACAGTTCTTGATTTTCAATCCAGATCACACTGGACACCAAACTCAGAACTTGACCAAAGTTCCAAGAAATGCTTTCATGTTAGTTGTTAAGAGAAACGCATGGTTAGATTCTTTAACAAAGAACGAAACTATGACTTTCATTGACACAAAAGAACTAGCGACAGAGAAAAAAGCAGTTTAATTAAACTTTACAAATCAATAGCGATGTTTTATAATATCGCTATTGGTACGAACACATGATAGATTCATACACATTAGAACAGTGGGAAAAAATAATCTCAGTCAAGGATCTTATGGAATTTATCGAGAATCCTGATTGTGATGTCATGGGCCTGTCTAGACATCTGGTAGACAAATCCAAAAGCAGTTTTTGGACAGCGGCCAATGTTGATTTTAAATTAGATATAGATAAAATTTTAAACAATAAACCAGAAATATTACACGACGAAATTTCAAGTACAACAATGGTTCCCTCGGAACTGGAGTACCATAAAAAAAATAACTTTACAAACGGGTATGACAGAATATCACCGGACGCAGACACACTCAAAATTGTGAAGTGTTTAGGGTTTGGCGATAACAGCAGTGTTTGGATCAACAATCAACCACCAGGCGCCATCATGGGCAGACATGTGGACTTCATTAGTTGTTTCACTTATGAGAATCTAGAGAAAGATAATGCACTGGAGGATATGCCATATGACAAGGACCGAAGACAACCTGCAGGAATGAAAACCATATGGAGATGTTTTGTTGCTTTGGCAGATTGGGAGCCTGGACAACTGGTAAATTTTGAACCTGGTTTTTGGACTGATTGGAAGAAGGGCGATGTTGTATTTTTTGATTGGAAGAACACTCCTCATAGCACAGCAAACTGTGGATCGAAAAACAGACCGTTTTTGAAAATTACAGGTATACTTGACGATGACAGTTTTGTTGAAGACGCAAGGACAAATGGCACGGTTAAAAAGTTCAAGGTATGAGATGGCATCACAAGGTCGGCGGAAAAAAATTTGACAACAAACTTTTAGCCATAAGAGAAAGCAATTCAACAAATCATCCTATTTTTTTTGACACATCCGAAGCCTACGATCATTTCGATTTTTCAATAGAACCTATCCAAGATTTTGATGTTCTGCTCAAACAGGAAGCAGAAAAAATAAGAGACACATATAAAAAAGTCAGGATCTATTTTTCAGGAGGATCAGATAGCCACTTGATGCTTAATACCTTTATCAAAAACAATATAGACTTTGATGAAGTGATTTGCTTAAAGAGTGGAATACCCAGTGCGGATTACGAAATTGATAGGTACGCAATACCTCAACTTAAATCTTTGAACGTGCCTTCTAACAAAGTAAAAATAAATGTTCCTACCCTGGAAAGGTATGAAAACTATTACGATAGAGACATTGACTCTAAGATACAAAAAGGAATGTACACTCACAATACACATTTTAGATTGATTGCCCAGGACGAACTGTTCAATGATCAAAATTATGACCCCGAAACTGCTAACCTACGAGGTTTTGATAAACCTAAGATAATTCAAGTGCAGGACAAATGGTACACATATTTCTTAGATGTGGACATAGAGACTTTCCCTCACACATTGAATTTCTTTAGTGACAATCCATTGATACACTCTAAACAGGCCCATCTTTTCCAACAGGCAGTACATTCTGTGAATGAATCAAATATATGGAGCAATCAAGAAATATGGAACAAAAGCACTGGCAGACAAAACATCATAGAGAAAACCCTATACCACGATCATGATGACTGTTACTTTAATATAGGCAAGAACAAAATATATTATGCAAATCTCAAAGAAAAAGAAGCACTGCAATGGGCATTGGAAAATAAACTGCCTGCACTGCCAAAATGGATAGGGCGCCTACAAGAACTGAAAGATTACACTAATAACACATGGTGGAACAAAGGACATCCTGAATTAGCCACCGTTGGAATCTTCTCGAAATTCTATGGTCTATCCACTAAAGATATCAAAACGGTTGATCAACTGTTTCCAGAAGGTTTCAAAACCTAATGAAATAGCGGTTTTCTCCTGGTTGACGGAAATACCATTACCATGTATAATAATGGTAACAAAGGAGAAAGAAACATGTACAAATGTTCAGCAAAAGCACAATTGGTATTAGACCAAGTAAGAAAAAGATGTCAAGCAGACACTCAGACCAACAATAGATGGTATGGAAGATCAGGCAACTACATGTACATCATGGGCAGAGAGAATGCCGATGGTAAGGCTACAGGTGTTTGCCATAAATTTGCGGAGGATGGATCACACAAGTTGTGTGGATCATTCAAAATTCTATCAGATGGACAGATCACAAGGTTCACTGGTATGAGTTCGGCAGATTGGAGAAACTTCATGAGTTCTGCAGAAGCAGAGTACAAAGCGAAGTACGAAGCGGCGACAACAGAACCAGCAACAGAATCTAAAGTTGCAGTATAATATTGATTAGTGGGCTCGAGTACCCCATAGTGCCAACAAGGCCATATGCATAAAAATCTCGGCCCACTAACTAATAACAATGGTGAAGAAATACCTGAAAAGATTCGTTTACTTCGGCATAGCGATAGGCTTCGTTATCGTTGCCACTTACGTGGCAGGCACATTCAATCCAAATGATCACGTGATCACAAGGATAGAGGACGAATTCCATAAGAAGGAGATGAAGATAATTGAAGAACTTGGTTTGAAAGAACCGGAGTTCGAATTCACCGACAAGACTTCATTCATTAACGCCACGAGTAATTGTGTGGCATACCTGAACTGGACCACGGACAAGGAGAAACGTGTGCCCATCAGTATCATTATTGCCATGGCGGGCATAGAGAGTGCATGGGGCACCAGCAGATTCGCACGTGAGGGCAATGCACTGTTTGGTGTTAGAACTTGGAATTTAAACACTCCGCATATGAAACCTTTGGATCTTCCTAAAGCAAGATTTGGAGTCAAGAAATACACGACAAAATGTGAATCGATCAGGGACATGATCAGGATCTTGAACACACATCCTGCCTATGAAAAATTTAGAATTGAAAGAGAAAAACAACTAGAAACGGGCAAATGGAATTACAGACCGTTGATGATGGGCATGACTGCCTGGAGCACAAACCCAGATTACGCAGAAATCATACTACAGACCATAGTGGCCAACGACCTGCCATGATAATCAATAACTAGTTTTGATGTTGTATCAAAATAAAAATTTAAACATAGACAAGTTCAACACATTCAAACGTGTGGGTGATATAGAAATTGGTGTGGTTGGACACATCAACAGGGAAATTGATATAACGACATTTGATGAACTGCAAGATTTTGCACGTGAACTTGACGGAGATTTTGTAATTTTAGCAAGGCAAGGATCTGATGTAGTATTGATCACTCATCCATTGTTGACCAAGACATGTTATTACAGATTGAACGATCTTGAAATCAGCCTACTTCCCAGGCAAGGACAAAAAATGAATTGGACACCTTGCCTGCCTAACACAATTTATACGTTCCATGATGGAATCCTTGAGTCGGTTCAAAATTGTATTGATTGGAATCATAAAGAACTGTTTGCTGGATATGACCATGTGTTTGAAAAATTCGAATCCAACATGTATTCTATGCCAAAAAACGACATCACATTGACGTCTGGTAAGGACACAGGAGTTATTTGTGCCTATGTAAACAAAAATAAAACAAAATCAATATACCATACTGTAAGATCATCCAGTGAGCATCAAGAGATCCTTAAGCAAAGGATTGGATTGATTAAAATGGGCAACAGTGAATCCAGGCTGGTCATCAAACCTAGCCAACCAGAAAAGGACGAGATTAAGAAACGTATTCAACTCTACAATACAATCAGTAATCCTAGGTCACAGATGCAGGCACAGGACATAGCAGATCTAGATTCTATTTTTGCCGGGGTGCATGACAAGTATCTGTTGTTAGGTACAGGTGGAGACCAGTTATACAGATATAGAAGTCTGGTTGTCACTAACCCCACAGACCTTTCTGTTGACATTTTAAACATGATTTCGGATTGGCACGGAGTTATGCACCTTAATCCTTTAATGAGCACAAGGTTATACCAAAGTTTCCTTAATGTCCAAGAGAAATATAGGAAAACACACTGTTGGCAAGAACTTTACATGCTTGAACTAGATTATCCATACGCGGTTGACAAATACCAAATATCATAATAAAATTATTACATGGGATTCATACAAATGAAACTGCCAAAACGTATTCGACACAAGATCGAGAACTCCCGTAGGAATCGTGAGGCACAGGTCAATCATGAGGAATGGTTAGCATCGCAGGGCCTGGACACATACACACTTAAACAGGCCGCAAAAAGATTCAAGGGTTACGACATACCCGAGTACAAGTCAGACCCCAATCAACCCAAGTGCGGTGACAAGATACCTGTCAACGGTGGCAACAAGAGAGAAGAGATGAAATACTCTGGAGAACGTAGACTGTTGGGCATAGGCATGATGCACAAGAGCAACCTTGTTCCTGTGTGGGACGAGGATGGAGCCAAAGAGATCACTGCCATGAAGGGCAACAAGTAATGAAGATAAGGTACTACCAAAAGATAGATGGATGGAGATGGTTGGGATTCATACTGGCCATGATAGGAGCATTCATACTCAGTAATGCTAATGTGGAAACACAATGGATGGGTTGGGCGATTGCAACAGTAAGTTGTTCGATCTGGATATACATGGGCATCAAGGACGGAGACACTCCGAGAGCATTGATGGAAGGCATGTACCTACTATTGGCACTAAGAGCAATTTGGAATTGGTTGTCATAACAGAAAGTCAACAAAATCAACACTTCTAGCAAGATCAACTTTGGTTGACGTATTTGGAAAATATGCTATAATTTTATTATGATTAGACTAATAATACTATTTGCAATCTTCCTAGCGGTATATCCGATGATAGGCGATGGTTGGGCACAGTTCAGTAATGATTTTAATATTGCTGGTGTATCAAACTGGGTATCAGAGCAGATCGCAAACTTTAAACAATAAAGGAAACAAATGAAACACATGACAAAAATGATCTTGATGTTGGTAACAGGCTTTATGTTGGCACAGTGTTCTACCTACAAGATCAAACCAGACATGAACAAGAGTGGCGTGGTAAACAAGACACCTAAATGGTACGTCGACTACAATCACGAAACCATGTTCAAGTACCAAGAGGCGGCGACTGCGGTATCTCCAGACATGGAATTGGCCGTAAAGAAAGCCACACTATTGGCAAAGGCAAAACTTGTTGATAGGATAAATGGTGAGATGAACAACAGAACCACCATCACTAAGAATGAAGCGGGTACGAATGAAGACCTAAATGTTACCGCAGGATCTCAAGACGTGATTGTCAATGTAATTGAAGATACCCTTGCGAGAGGTTATGAAGTTACTAAACAAGAAATGTTCATTACTAAAACCAAATCTTACAGAGTTTATGTCATGATCGAAGTCAGCAAAAAAGAAGTTGAAGAGATCATTAACCAAGTGAACAAAAGAAGATTGGCGTTGATTGACACCAAAAGCATAAACGATCAAGCAAAAGAAATACTGAACTAGGGCCATGAGAAAAATATATTACATCATAGCCCTGGCATTCCTCACACTGGGATTGATAATATTCTCGACAACAGCAGACGCAGGTGGTCCATGGGACAACCAGTACTGTGACGTGGAAGTGACCAAGATCAAAGTGATCAACGAGCAAGGTGAGGTCATGGAGAACCTCACAGAAGAGAAGGTTGTCTGCAATGACGGAGCCAGTGATTTCCTGCATGACATGGGCATCGCAGAAAATTGTGAGATGTACACGTGGGATATGCCGGTTGGAGAAGTATTAATAACACAGAGGCAGATTGCCTGCAAGAAAATGGATGGGACAGGATATGAGATTGTTCAAGGTTATCACAGTATTGATTAGCCTACTGCTGTCAAGCACAGCACTGGCGGGGAACAAAACCCCAGGAGACACCAAAGGTCACATAGGCGAGATGCCAGCACCCATTTGGTTGGGAGATGATCTCAAATACAGTATGCCTGCTTTCCTGTTCAGACGCACACAGTTCCTGAGATTCAGCCTAAAACAAGAAGAGAAGAAGATGCACGAATCAGCGGTGTTCTTCGCCCTAACAAGCACACAGAACGGCAAGATAGTCAGTTGGTACAGCAAGGAGCGTCTGGCCGCGGGCAAGGTGCGTGTGATACACTCATACCCAATCTCGGGCGGATATTGCCGTACATATCAAGCATACATCAAAGTGAACGGCAAAGAACGCCACATGACCAACAACGCCTGCAAGTATATTGGCACAACAAGTTGGTCCTTTTATAAATAATTCATATAAATAAGTACATAAGACAAAGGATTTAAACACTATGGCGACAGTAATACCAAAATACAACAGAATTGTACAGGA
>Ga0222715_10002059_pt1 | contig 18646 bp, 19 predicted proteins | sample C33_9DmetaG_FD_165056 | JGI IMG/M metagenome (GOLD analysis project Ga0222715, IMG submission 165056) | Estuarine water microbial communities from San Francisco Bay, California, United States - C33_9D | ecosystem: Environmental > Aquatic > Marine > Unclassified | place: USA: California... | reverse complement strand
CATTTTTTAATTCTTGAAAAAATTTTCGAAAAATGGACATTTTTTATGTCCAATTTTAAAATCTCGATTTGAGAATTGTAAAAAAAAACGAAAAAATGAGTTTACAGCATAATGGTTTAATTTCTATTTTTGAAAAATTAAAAGTGTTACTGAAAAATTTTTAATTATATTCGTAAATAATTTAGGAGAATTTTTATGTAGTCAATATATACTATAAATGACTACAAATAATTCTTCAAAATTCTCATATAATTTTATATGTGATTTATGTAATTATTCATGTAAGAAAAAGGGTGATTATAATAAACATTTACAAAGCAAAAAACATAAAAATAATGAAATACTACATAATACTACAGCAAATTCTCCAAAATTCTCCAGAGAATATGTATGTAATTGTGGAAAAATTTATAAACATCATTCTAGTTTATATAATCATAAAAAGAAATGTAATAATTTAAAAGATAACGAAATTTTTATAAATGAAGATAAAATAGATTATAAAACAATGTTTTTAGAAGTGGTAAAAAAAAACAATGAATTTCATGAATTACTAGTAAAGCAACAGCAACAAATAAGTGAATTGATACCAAAAGTTGGAAATAACAATAATAATATAAATAATAAAAATAAATTTAATATTAATGTATTTTTAAATGAAAAATGCAAAGACGCATTATCAATGGATGAATTTATTAATAACATAGAAATTTCCATGAAAAACTTACTAACAACAAAGGAAAAGGGTCAAACACAAGGAATAAGTAACATAATAATAGAAAATATGAATAAACTATCATTATATGAAAGACCTTTACATTGCACTGATAAGAAACGTGAAACATTATATGTTAAAAATCAAGAATGGGAGAAAGATGAAAATAAAGAATTTATAAATAAAGCATTGAAAAGTGTAGAATCAAAACAATTAAAGAATTTGAATGTATGGTTAGAAACACATCCAAATTATATGAATAATCCAAGCGAACAAGAAGAATTTGCCAAGTTAATGAGTGAATGTGGAAAATCAGTAGATGAAGGCAAAGATAAAATAATAAAGAAAGTATGCGATAATGTGTATATAGAAAAAGAAGATTAATTTTTTTCTAATATAATTTTCTTATTAAAAAATATAGATTTTACTTTTAAATTAAAAATAATTCTGTCATTTTCATTATCATAACAAGGGAATGAGATATCAGGTTTTAATTTTTTAATAATTTTTCTAATATTCGAACTATAATAAATAATTTCTTTATCATTATTAGACAAATATTTTGCTGTTCCATTTTCATTAATAATGCCTTCAAGTTTGATAAAAGCCGTATTTTTATTTATTATTCTAGTTTCTATACTTTGTTTACCAATTAAAGGAACATTTACAGTTGTAGAATATCTTTCTCCTACTAATGGAAAACATATATTTCTATTAATAAGAGTTAATAAGAGAAGTAAAAAATTAATCATCATTGTTAAATAATTAGAGAATTATTTTTAATAGTATATTTATAAAATATATATAATAAATATATATTGGAAATAAGCATTAATGTAAAAGCATCAACATTATAATTTATTATTGGTAAACAAATAATATCATACGATAATATATGGGACCAATTTTTTTCACCTCTAAATTTTAATAAAATAGATAAAATATGAATATAAAAACTTTTTATAATATTTTTATGATTATTTCTAATAATACTATTATTTTCATCAGTCCAAAATAAGTTCTTACTACTTTTGTATTTAAAAAAATTATTATTCATTGAAGAATAAACATCAATATTATGGATAGCATATGAATTAGCAAGTTTTTTTGCTCCAGATATACTTATAATATAAGCAGCTGAGCTGCCAGAAAACAAATTAACATTATTGTTATTATTTTGTAAAATACCATCTGTATGTAAATTAATAATATCCCATTTTTTATGAATTTTATTAAAATTTGTAATAATTTTTTTAATATTATCATCTAAATTTAGATAATCATATGGGTATGCATCATCTTCTAAAATAAGTGAATATTCTATATTATTTTTAACAATAATTTTTGCTAGTAAAATATGTGATAAAGCACATCCTAATATTTTTTTTGGTGTCAGTAATAAAGATAGTGGATGAATAATATTTCTATAATTTAAATGTTCATTTTTTGTAGCATCTACACCATAATAAATTTCATATTTTATATTATTTTTATCATAATTATTTTCAAAATTATTAATATTTTTTGATCTCTTTAATGTAATAACAAATTTTGGAATCATTAAACTAATAAATAAAAAAAATTGATGTAAAATACTTATAAAATAAAAGAATATAAAGTTTTGAAAAAAACAAATGACAGATTATAATAAGATTGAAGTATTATATCCTATTCCAAAAAAATGTGTGGTATGTAGAGATAAATTCTATGTTGGTATGAAAATAAAAAAAACTTCAAATAATATAAATATATATTACAATACAAATGAGAAAGATAAAATAATGTTATATTTGAATCAAAAATTTCCAGATGAAATTACAAGATATATTATAAAATTTTTGAAAGATATTATAATATATAGTTATGGTCATGTGAATTGTTGCAATATGAAAAATAAGAATATTACATGGAATATAGTAAGTCAAAGAGATATGGTAATTCATAGTGTAATGTAAAATATAAAATAAATATAAAAATTAAATATCTAAACTAATAGTGTTTCTTTCACTGGTTGTTTTTTTACCTTTTTTATTACTTTTTGGCATTTTTGAAGAACTAAGTTCTTTTAGATCTTGAATACTAATTGTACTAGATTCTTTAACATCAGGTTGTTCTTGCTGAATATTAATTTGTTTTGTTTTAATTCCAGATAGAATGTCAGAAATATCAGATGGTCCTTTCATTTCAGGACGTTTACTTTGTTGAGGTGTTATTGTAGGATTGCTTGAAGGAAAAGGAACATTTCTATCGTTAATTGAAGAAAATTTTTGTTCAACATTAATTCCTTCTTCACTTCTAGCCATAGAAATATCTGGGCGATTTATTGGCATGTCTACACGTTTGCTCTTAGGTGGTTGTTGGGTTTTCATTGGTGGCGGAGGAGGCATATTATTATTCATTTGAGATGGTTGGATAGTTGACATATTGGAATTATTCCCAGGAACAAAGTTATTCATAAAGCCACTAAAACCAGGAGATGTATTATTCATACTATTAACAGCTGCTTGACTAAATTGCTGCATTAGTTCAGGGTTTTGTCTCATAATTTCATCCATTCCAGGAATGGCAGATTTGAACATTGTATTTGTCATATGAACCATAATGGCAGAACCACCTAATTGGAATAATAATTTTAATTCAGGCGCCATTTTAGCCTTAGATTTGTATTTTTCATGTAATTCAGAAAAAATTTCATCATAATCATTAAGATTTTCATTAACTTGTTCAGCCCAACCATCCATTTTTAAATCAAAAGGATCAAATTTATTATTTAGAAATTCTAAACCAGTAATAGCGGCCATTAATATTTTGCCTTGAAATTTAATACTATTAGATTTTTCTTTTTCATTTATTAACATTTCATACTCTCCTTGCATTTCATTTAGAGGGTCATTCATAGTATATTTTTTAGAAAGATTAGCACCTTTTCTCTCTAGTTCTTCTAATTTTTTAAGAACTTTAAATTTTTCTCTTAATAATTCTTCTTTTGTTAGTTGGGGATCGGGATCAGGAATGGGTATATTATTAAATTTTCCATATCCATCCCATGTTTTAGTTTCTTTGTGAGTTTCAGCTGTAGATGTTCCAAGATTAATTTCATTATCTGTCTTTAAGTCTTCAAAAGTAACAGATGGTGCTTTTTCACTAAAATTGTCTAAATTAACACTGTTGATAGCACTTGTAAATAGACCGGATTTTCCTCCAGATTCAACAGGTTTTGATTTAACATTTATATCATCAGTTAAAGTATTCAATTCATTTTCTAATTCACTTAATTCTCCTAAACCAATATCAATTGATTGAGATTTTTGTCTTTTATCATTCATAAGGAGCTCTAATCCTCCGCCATGATTAACAGTTCCTTTATTATCTATAGTATGTAAATCTATAACAGTTTCACTCATTATAGAGAAATAAGAATATATAATTTTAAGTAATTCGCAATTAAATATATTAATTTAATTTAATATTAAAATATTTATTGTGTTTTTATTATATTATTTGCAATTAAAAACCAGTAGCCTTGTAAAAAACAATCTGCTAAATCGTCTTTTTTCTTACTAGCTAAAAATGAAGTAATATAGTTTTCATCAATATTATATTTGTTTAATAAATCTTTTGTATATTCAATACCAATTTTTTTTCTCTCATTGTATGAAGTATTTTTAGATGATGAAAATAATTTTAATTTGTTAGCAGATGATATAAATTGTATATCAAATATATTTTTCATTATAAAATATTGTGATAACATTCCCTGTATAGATTTCATTCTTGTAGCAATAGGACTAATTTGATTTTCAATCAATACTTTATCTATATTATCAAAATATAGTTTATCTAAATTATTTTTAATGCTGATACCAATGTCAATCAAATTAATATCGTTAGCATTTGTATTATTATTAATATATTCTAAATAATTATTATTTATATATTGTTCTATATTTTTAATAATATTTTCTTTATTTGGTGGTATATCATGAGAAATACTATGTTGTTTTGCTAAATCAATTAAAGTATTAATTTTGAGTCTATTATAATTATTAAATTCGTTTGGTAAAATTTTATAATCACTTTTACAAGTATGTAATTTACAATAATAATTTGAATTTTTAAAGAATTTAGCAGGTTTATTACAAAGTTTATTTGAAGTTTTGGTATTATTACAATAATTACATAAATCAATATTTTCTTCACATAAATTTATAACTTGCCAAAATACTATTTTAAAAATTTTATCATCTATATTTTCAATTATACATAATGCTAAATTTTTGATACCAACATCAATACTTAATATTTTCATTATAATTTATATATTTTTATATTTTTATATTTTTATATTTTATATAAAATCATTTATCAAGGCAAATATTTTTAAGATAATAAGAATTTCTAGAATTGATAGTATCAATAGCAATATTGTAGATTTTTTTATAATTGTTATTTTCATCATCATATTTTAAAGTATAATTATTATCAGTTTCTCGAATATTCATATCTTGATTTTTAGTTACTTTATTAGTATATTCAATAATATGATTAATTTGTTTTTGTGACATTTATATTAAAATATAATTATATATTTTTATATAATTTATATTTTTATTATTTTTAATTATTCCATTTCCACCATGATGCCCACTGTTTACATTGTCCCGGTTTATTTTTAAAATAATGTAAATATCCATAAAAAGGTAATAAACCTTCGTTGCTTAATAATACACAATATTGACCTTGGGGGCAATCACTATTTACAGAACACGATTTTGGAAAAAACATGTCATACATAAAACCACCTCCTTTTTTAAATGTTTTATTTTTTTTATTTCTTTTATCTTTTTTATGTTTTTTATATTTTTTAGTTTTCTTATTTTTATCATACATATAATAAATTGTAAGAAAAAATTAATTTTTGAAAATTGTTGGTGCAATAGTTCTATTTTGTAATTCTTGTCTTGATAAATATACATTTTTAAGATCTGAATTAAAGTAAGTTTCTGGTAAAAATTGATTTTGTATTGGAAATATTGATTTATCAATACATGATTGTTGATTTAATTTGATAATAGCATCAGCATTATTGGTTAAATATTTTCTGTAGCTCCAGTTATTATTGATATTCGCATTATTTTGTAAATATAAATCCATGTTAATTGGTTGTTCCCAAGTAGAAAAATTTCTTCCATCAGACATTAATGGTATATTACTCATAATATATTATTATGATAAATTATTTTTGCAATAATTGTATTAATTCATCTTTTTTATATTTTGTGCTATCACTAGATTTTACTAAATTTTTTTTAACAGCGAACTCTCTTAATTCATTAACTTTCATTTTACTATAATTAATATTTTCATTTAAATCATCATTATTGATTTCAATAACTTTTTTATCATTATTATCATTATTATCATTATTATCATTATTATTATTATCATTATTATCATTATTATTATTATTATCATTATTATCATTATTATCATTATTATTATTATCAATGTCATCTACAACAATTTTTTGAATATCGGTTAATGATATATCTTGAAGATTTCCTATAGAGCTAACACTTTTATTATCACAATCAATATCGGTATCAGAATCATTATAACTATCACTATCACTATTACTGTCACTTTCGATATCACTATTTACTTGTAAAAAATTAGAATTTTTTTTATTAATTGTTAATAATTTTACATTATCGTTTTCATGGTCAGGTTCATGAATTGCGTCGCTTTGATAGGGTTCTTCTTGATCGCCATTGCTTTCATCATCAGATACATCTATCTTAGATTGAAGTAATTGATTGTCACTATTAAAATTAGTTTCTAAATTAGTTTTATCAGGTATAGAATTATTTTGCAATTCTAAGTTATTCAATTTATAAATAAATGTTTGAATGATTTCTCCTTGTTTAATTAATGATTGTTCAAGAGAATAAATACGTTGAACGCAGTAATACATAATTAATCCAGATAATAGTAATGTAATTCCTAAAGAAATTATAAATCCACTAGTTTCTAATCCAAATAATGTCATCTATATTTAAAATAAAAGGAATATATTTTAAATAATATTTTAACGTAATTAAATATTAATCTTTTGCATTACATTTTCTGCATCTTTAATTACATTATCGGGATAATTCAAATCTTTTAATACATCAATTCCACCTTTATAATAAGATATTCCATGAGATAATTTATATGTAAATTTATTATCAATAATATTCATTTTTTTATTTATTATATTTTTATGTGAATTAAGTTTTTCACATAATGTAGTAAAATGAGTTGTTAACATAAAATTACAATTATTATAATTAGTTAAATATTTTAAATAAGAATAAGCACATGATATTGCTTCCGTAGGATTAGTTCCTGAATATAATTCATCAAATATGCAAAAATGGCGACCTTCATTAGATTCTATAGAATCTAAAATATATTTACATCTTCTGACTTCAGATTGAAATAAGCTATCTCTCTGTGAAGTATCTGGTATATTTATGTAAGAATGAATAAAATTATATGGATTGATTAGAGCCTTTTTATAAAACCCACAAGAAAATTGTTGTGATAAAATAATATTAAATAAAGTAGATTTTAGGATGGTAGTTTTTCCAGAAGCATTTGGTCCAGTAATTATAATATTATTTTTTAAATGTATATTATTAGTAATATAATTACTATCTATACAACAATAATAAGAGTTATAAATTTTAGTTTCTTTATTATTAACAATATTACAGAAGTTAATTTTTTTATTATTAATATTATTTTGTATACACAAAATAGTGTCTTTAAATGAATGTAAATATAAACAATATTTGATACTAGTAATATATTCTTGACATTTAAATAATTCATAAAAATTTTTCATTTTATCGCCCATTGTATGTAGTTCAAATATATTAAAGTTACAGAATTTTATACCATTTAAATTATTATAAAATAATATTAAATAATTTTTAATTTCATTATTTTTATTTATAAAGCCCTGTAAAGTAGTTTTACAATATGAATTAACATTATCAATTAATTCAATATAGTATTTACAAAAATTTTTGAATGTATGTAAGTAATTATTTATTTTACTGAAATTTTTATAAAATTTAATACATGATATAATATTTTGATATATATTGAAAAAATAAAATATTAGAGAAAATGTAAGAAAAAATTTTCTATCCCAACCGACTTTTGCAAAATCTTTAATAGCATTACCAAGTGGGTGATTTTTCATTATAGTAAGTAATATTTCAACATAATTAGATAATGTTATATTATTTCCTTTAAAAAGAATAATAAAAAAAGGAATAAACATTATGATAATTGGTATAATAATAGTGATTAATGGATTAAAAATATTATATAATGATAAACATTGTAAAAATAACGAGTTTCTATTTAAAAACTCAAATATTGGAAAAATTTCTAAGTATTGATATGTATTAACAAAGTTTTTATCTTTATCAGTAATATTATTAATTTCGTATATATCTTTATAAAGATTTTGTATATTATTAATATCATAATAATTGCTAGTATCAGAATAATTTTTTATAAAGTATTTCATATCATTTAAAAAAGATGGGTTATTTGTATAATATGTTGAGTATTTGTCTAATAAATCGCTATAGAATATATTGTTATCTAAATTAGAAAGATTAAAAAACTTTCTATATAAAAGATGATTGTAAGTATTAGATATTTCGAGATCGTTTTTTACATTATCATTCAATGTATATTTATCTTGTATATAAAATATCGGTAGATTAAAATCAATATAATTTAAATTTATGTTTTTTGAATTATTATCTATAGTCATTAAATATAAATAATAATATTCTATTAATTTATTAACGTATTAAGATTCTTTATAATTTTGAGGTAATTCAGTGATATTGGTGTTATAAAAAGATTCAATATCTTTCATTAATCGATAATCTCTTCTAGTAACAAAATTAATGGCAGTGCCTTTTCTACCCCAGCGACCACTTCTGCCAATTCTATGTAAATATGTATGAACGGATTTTGGAATATCAAAATTAATAACTGTGCTAACTTGTTGAATATCAATGCCTCTAGCTGTTACATTAGAAGAAATAAGAACCCTCTGTTTACCTTCTCTAAAATTATTATAATTAAGATTTCTTTCTTCTTTAGACATATTACTGTGAATTTGACAAACGGGAAAGCCATCTGTAATCATATAATTGTATAATTCAGAAACACGCTTTACACTATTACAATAAATAATACATTGTGCAACAGAAAAAACAGAAAATAGATCTTTTAAAGATTCAAATTTTTGATTATCATCTTCTAAATTAATATAATATTGAATAATGCCATCTAATGTCAACATTTCATTTTTTACTAAAATTTTAATTGGATCGCGTAGAAATTGAGATGTTAATGAATATAACTCTCTTGGCATTGTAGCACTAAAGAGGGCAACTTGTATATCATTTGATAAATATTTAAAAATATTATATATTTGCTCTTTAAATCCATAAGATAACATTTCATCGGCTTCATCAATAACCATTAGATTAATAGTTTTGGCATCGATATGATTATTTTTAAGTAAATCGTGTAGTCGGCCAGGACAAGCAATTAAAATATGAGGAGTATAATTTTTAAGTAACTCTATATCATTATATGTAGAAGTACCTCCTACTAATAATTGTGTTTTTAAATTTTGCATATATACACCTATTTTATCAACAACATTTTTAATTTGTATTGCTAATTCTCTAGTTGGAGATAAAATAATAGCTTGTATATTATTATCTTCTTCATTTATAATTTCTAATGTTCCAATTGTAAAGCAACCAGTTTTACCAGTTCCGGATTGTGCTTGAGCAATTAAATCATTTTTTGATATGAAAGGAATAATACTTTTTTTTTGGATTGGACTAGGATTTTCAAAACCATAAGAATAAATTCCTCTAAGTAAAGAAATTTTAATTTCTAATTCATCCCATGAATTAAATACGTATTTTTTATCATCGTCTTCGGCTTTATAATTATTTTTATTAATATTAATAGTCATAATAAATAATTGATATTAAATATTTAAGTGTATTAATAAAAATATATATAAAAATAATTGCATAAGAATTATAAATGGTTGAAGTAAATAAATATACTATACAGGATTTTAATATTATATTAGAGAAGATGGTAATTGAAAAACTAGATGATGATGTAAAAAATAAAATAGATAATTTATGTGAACAAATTATTATAGATGATAAAGACAGAGATAAAAATAATTATCATAAAAATAAAAAAAATGATAATAATAATTTACAATGGCAAAGTATACGTAATTTTCAAAAAACTAAAATAGTAAAGAATGACGAAGAGTTTGATATAAGAAATATACTAAATAAAATGACAGATAATAATTATGATAGTGAAAAAAATAAATTAATTAATATTATTAATAACATAAATAAGGATGATAATTATGAAAAAAATTTAAATAATATATATAATATTATAAAAGATATAATTAAAAACAATATTTACTTTTCATTAATTTATGTTAAATTATGTAGTGATTTATTTCATGTTAATAATTTTTTTCTTGAAAAAGTGATTGAAGATGGCAAACAATTATCAAATTATTTATTATTAATTGAGAATAGAAAAGATATTAATGATTATAACAATCTTTGCAAATATAATAAAAATAATGATGAGAAAAAAAGTATTTTATTATTCTTTGTAAATATATTTAAAAATGATAAAAAGAATTTTAATATTCTAACAAAAATATTAGATGCGATATTGGAAAAGTTTGAAAAAAATATTATCAAAATAGAAGAAAAAGAAAACAATGAAGATTTAATAGAGTTATTATTCATAATAATGACAAATATCAATAATTTAGATGATAAATATAAAAAAAAATTAATAGAAATAAGTAATTATAAGGTGAAAACTTATCAAGGTTTAAGTAATAAAATAATTTTTAAATTAATGGATATATTAGATAAATATAATTAGAAAATATAAAAAAACAATAATTAATAATATATATATAATTTTATGCATAATAATATATATTATAAAATAGAAGAATTTGATAGTAATAATAATGATAGTAATTACAATGATAGTAATTATACCGATGATAATGTTCATGATAATATAAAAAATTTAATATATAATGAAGAAAAAATTATAGATGATTATGAATATAATGAATTACCAATTAAAAATATTAATTTAATATGTGATTACTATAAAATTAAAAAAGGAAAATTATCAAAAAAAGAAAAAATAATGCAAATAATATTTTTTGAAAATAATATAGAAAATATAGATGTAGTTGAAAATAGAAAATTATTATGGGAATATGTAAAAATTATAAAAACAGATAATTTTCTAAAAAATCATATTTTATTAGATGTATAATAATTATAATTTAAAAAATATAAATTTATAAAATTATATTAATAAATAATTATATATGTGCGGTATTATTGGAGTAATATCAAATAATACAATAGAAATTATTAAAAAAGGACTGATACAATTACAGAATAGAGGTTATGATTCCGTAGGTATTTCTGTTATATCAGATAATTTTAAAATGATAAAATATGCATCGAACGATAATGATTGTTTTGAAAATTTATTTAATAATATAAATAAAATCAACATAGGTTCAAAAATAGGTATTGGACATACAAGATGGGCAACGCATGGTAAAAAAACAGATAATAATTCACATCCACATTTAAGTTTTAATAAAAATATAATATTAGCTCATAATGGTATTATTGAAAATTATAAAAAAATAAAGGAAATGTTAATGCAAGAAAATTATATTTTTTTATCAGAAACAGATAGTGAAGTTATAGTTAATTTAATAGATTATTATTATAATGTAAAAAAAAGAAATTTTGAAGAAATTTTAAAAAATTTAGAGAATGAATTAGAAGGGACATGGGCTCTAGTTATAATGAATCTAGATTACAAAGATAAATTATTTTGCTGTAGACATGGAAGTCCTTTATTAATTGGTGTAAGTGATGATTGTGCTATAGTTTCATCCGAAAAATCTGCTTTTAATAATTATATTAATAATTATTTTATATTAAATAGTAATGATATTTGTATTTTAGAGTTAAAATCAAATAATATTATAATAAATACAAAAAATAAATATATTTATAATGAAAATAATAACGTTTCTCAAGAATTAACACCAGAACCATATAAATACTGGATAGAAAAGGAAATTCATGATCAATATGAATCATCTTTAAGAGCAATCAGTTTAGGTGGTAGATTATTAAATAATAGCGAGGTAATATTAGGTGGGTTGGAAATAAATAAAGAATATTTGAAAACAGTAGAAAACTTAGTAATTATTGGTTGTGGAACTTCTTATCATTCTGGATTATTAAGTAAATATTATTTTAATGATTTATGTAATTTTAATAGTATATTTGTAATTGATGGAGGAGAATTCAATATAAATGATATATCAAAAAAAGGTAATACAGCAATTATATTATTATCACAATCTGGAGAGACAAAAGATATATATGATTGTTTAAAAATAGCAGAAGAAAACAATATATTTACAATTGGAATTGTAAATACAGTTGACTCTATGATAGCTAGAGAAACAAATTGCGGTTGCTATATAAATGCTGGGAGAGAAATAAGTGTAGCATCCACAAAATCATTTACAAATCAAGTTATAGTTCTCTCTATGGTAGCTATATGGTTTTCACAAATTCATAATATAAATGTAAATAAAAGACAAAAATATATAAAATATTTACGGCAATTACCTTATGATATAAAAGAAATATTAGAAAAGGTAAATATTGACGATAAGATTATTGATGTATTAAATAAAAAAAATCTCTTTATTTTAGGTAAAGAAAAAGGCGAGGCAATATCAAAAGAAGCTAGTTTAAAAATAAAAGAAATTTCATATATACATGCCGAGGGATATTCTAGTAGTGCTTTAAAACATGGTCCTTTTGCTTTATTAGAAAAAAATATGCCAGTTATATTATTATTATTAAGAAATAAATTTTATGCAAAAAATTATTCATGTTATGAAGAAATAATTTCGAGAGAAGCACCTGTGATAATTATAAATAATTATGATATTGAAACTTGTGATGATTATGAATATGTGATAAGTATACCATATAATGAGGTTTATAATGAATTATTATCAATAATTCCACTACAAATTATAGCATATAAATTATCATTAATGAATAATATAAATCCTGATAAACCAAGAAATTTAGCAAAATGTGTTACAACAGATTAAATTATAAAAAATATAAAAAATATAAAATTTATAAATATTTTACCATATGAATTTCTTTTTGTTTGAAACCAGAATTTTGATAAAAATTTACATTTTTTTCATTACAATCTAAAATAATTTTATAACAGTTGGATTGAATAGAAATATTTATTAATTTATCAATTATTTTTTTACCCAATCCTTGTTTTCTATAATTATTATGTATAACAATATCTTCTATATGACCTACTAAACCCATATTATGTATAACTTTATTTTCTATTAGCAAAGTTCCTGTTCCAATAATTTTATTATTATCTTCAATAACAATAATAATATGTTTGTTAGAGAGATTATTAACAAAGTTTTTAAATTGTATAAAATTAATTTTTTCTTTTTCAACAATAGTTAATTGTTCTAATAAAGTGAAATAATCTTTGTAATAATCATTAGATTCAATGTGTCGAAAAATGATAATTATTATATTAAATATTATTTAATATTTAAATTAATAAGTTAATTAATAAGTTAATTAAACAAAAATATATATAAATTTTATAATGGTAAAATCTATTTTAGATAATACAATAAATTATCCAGAAATGAAAAAATTAGATAAAGATGATTTAGAATTTGATGCTACAGTATATGAAATTGAAATATTAGGAATAACACAAGAAATAGCTTTAGGTCAAGCAAAATATAGTTTTATACAAAAGAATATAATATATTATCCAATATATTTAGTAGTTAAAGATAAGGTTGATTCTCAAATAGGTTTGTATGAAATATTAGCAGATAGAGAGCCTAATATACTAGATGAAGATGGTGATATAGATATTGAAAGATTAAATGAACCATTATTTTATAATTATTTTATAGAAGATTTCATTGAAAAATCATCTCAAAAAAAAATATCAGAAGATGAAAGTGTTGAAGAAGATGAAAGTGTTGAAGAAGATGAAAGTATTGAAGAAGATGAAAGTATTGAAGAAGATGAAAGTATTGAAGAAGATGAAAGAGATGGAGAAGATGAAACAGATGAAGAAGATGAAAGAGATGAAGAAGATGAAACGGATGAAGAAGAAGGCAAAGATGATGATGAAAGTGTGCAACATCACGATGAATGGATAAAAGAATATATGAAAAGCAATTTTTATGAAATTTTAGATAATGAAGGAGGTGGCGATTGCTTGTTTGCTAGTATAAGAGATGGACTAAAAACAATAGGACGTGATATAACAATAGGTGAAATGCGTAAGATTTTATCAGAACAAGTAACGGAAGAATTATTTTTAAATTGGAAATTATTATATGACGAAACAAAAAACAATTATGAAGAAATAAGAAAAACCATGAGAGAATTGAATAGTAGAAATAAAGAATTAAAAACACAATTATCTAGTATAAAAAATAGAAAAGAGCAACAGGAAATAATAAAAGAGGCAAGAGAAAACACAGAGAAATTTAAAATAGAAAAAGACAATGAAGGTTTTGCAAAAGAAATGTTACAAGAATTTAATTTTATGGAAGGAATAAATACAATCGAAGATTTAAGAAAAAAAATAGAAAGAAGTAGTTTTTGGGGTGAAACATGGTCAATATCCACATTAGAACGTGAGTTAAATTTAAAATTTATTTTATTTTCTGAACAATCATTTAGTATGGGAGATGAAGATAATGTATTAAATTGTGGACAATTGAATGATAGAATATTAGAAGATAGAGGTGTATTTAATCCTACACATTATATAATGTTAGCATATAATGGCAATCATTATGAGTTGATAAAATATAATAAAAAAGGATCATTTACTTATAATGAATTACCAGAAAAAGTGATAAAATTAATAAAAAATAAATGTTTAGAAAGACAAGCAGGACCTTATTATTTAATACCAGATTTTAGAGAATATGATATAGGGAAAAATAATGATTCAAAAAAACATGATGGAGAGATAGACGATGAAGTTATGGAAAAGTTAATTACACCAGAAAAAGATTTATATAAAGAGGATGTAGTTTTTCAATATTATTCAAAATCAGCCGGGAATAAATTTCCGGGGGAAGGCGTTGGTGAAATACTTAACAAGGAGAGAAAAAAAGAATTTATAGAACTTTCCAAAATACCAGACTGGAGAAGAAAGTTATCAAATTTTTGGGAAAGTAATTTAAAAATAGATGGAAAAACATGGAAAACAGTAGAACATTATTATCAAGGTAATAAATATAAAAATAATAATCCAGATTTTTATGAAAAATTTACAATCGAATCTGGTAGTGATATTTCAAAAGAAGCTGAATTAGCAAAAGGAGCAGGAGATTCCATGGGCAAGTATAAAGGAAAGAAAGTGAGAGATGATAAAATAAAAATCGATCCAGGATTCTTTGATAAAAAAGATGAAGTGATGAGTGTAGCTCAAAAAGCAAAATATGAACAAAATAAAGAATTAGCAGATATACTTATAAAAACAAAAGACGCAAAATTGATGCATTTCAAGAGGGGGTCTGAACCAGAACGACAAGATATTTTAATGAAGATAAGGTCTGAATTAATAAGTTCTAGAGATTAATTAGAAATCATTATCTAAATTAAGGATAGTAAAGAGTTAAATATTTTCATAAGTATAATTTTTTGATATTATATTAAAAATTTTTGAAATATTTTATAAACTATATTATATATGTTTATTATATAAAGATTTATGTTATTAAATAAAATTAGCAGTAATATAATCGAAAGAAATATGGATAAAGTAAAAAAATGTAATATAGATTATTCTGATATTAAATTTGATGAATTGAAAAATTACATTTATATATTTTATATAACAATATATAGCGGTAATAAATTTATTAATAAGAATAATAAATATATAGAAAAAAAAATAGAAGAAAACAAAATATTTGACAAAAGTAGTAAGCCATTAATGTGGGATTCAAATTTTTTTCCAGATAATATAAAAAAATATATAGAAGAAGAGCGTTCAACAATGATAAAATATACTATAAAAATAGAGTCAAGAATTTTTTCTCTCTACTTTTATATTTTTAACGATGATGAAATATTAAACAATATTGATAATTATGCAAAAAATGTTTTTATCTGGTTATATATTGCAAATCAATATATAAATAAAAATTGCTCTAATTATACAAATATTTATATATATTTAACGCCGTTTTTAAAAAAACTACCTACTAAGAGTAATAAAATATTAGATCATAATAATGTAAATACAGCATTTACAATGGGTGGTTGCAACGAAAAAGGAGAGATAATTATTTATAGAAAAGAAGAATGGTTTAAAGTATTAATTCATGAATGTTTTCATAGTTTTGATTTAGATTTTTCTTTATCAAATATAGAAAAAATAAAATACAAAATTAAAAAACAATTTAATGTTAAGAGTGATCTATTAGTATATGAAAGTTATTGTGAAGTATGGGCTAGAATAATAAATTGTTTAATAACAGCATATGCTTGTTTAAAGAATAAAAAAAATATAAAAAGATATATGGAATTAAGTAATATATTTTTACAATTAGAGAGAATATATTCATTACAGCAATGTAATAATATTTTAAATTATATGAATATTTCGTATGATAATTTACTAATAGATAAAAAAAATAATTATAATGAAAATTCAAATGTATTTTGTTATTATGTGTTAGGAGCGATTTTGATGAGTGATTATTATAGATTTATGGATTGGTGCTATAAAAATAATAGATATTTTATTAAATTTTCAAATAATCCAGGAATATTATTATCATATGGAAATCTAATAATAGATATTGGTATAAAAGGAGAATTTTTAAAGGGATTAGAATGTGTAAAAATGATAGCAGAAAATGTAGCACGAATGACATGTATAGAATTATAATAAAATTGAATAAAAAATATATATATTTAATTAAAAGATAAATTATCAATTATGGGTATTCGTTTATTGAATAAATATATAAAAACAAATTGCAAGAATGGAGTAAGTGTAATAAAAATGGAGAATTTAAGAGGAAAATATATAGCAATTGATACTTCAATTTATTTGTATAGATTTTTACAGGAAGAAGTATTACTAGAAAACTTCTATTTATTATTATCTCTTTTAAAATTTTATAATATAAAAGGTATTTTTGTTTTTGATGGAAAACCGCCCGAGGAAAAATATAAATTAATTGAAAAGCGCAATACTATAAAAGAAGAAGCGCGAGAAAAATATAAAGAATTAGAAAATAAAATTAATGAAGATAATGATAATAAGTATGAAAGTAAAGAAAAATTTTTACTAGAAACTGAAATGGTTGAATTAAAAAAAAAATTTGTGAAATTAGAAAGATATCATATTGATAGTATAAAAAAATTAATATCAGCATTTGGTGAAAGTTACATTGATGCTGATGGTGAAGCAGACCAATTATGTGCTAAATTAGTTATAAAAAAAATAGCATATGCTTGTTTAAGTGAAGACATGGATTTATTTCTTTATGGATGCCCAAGAGTTTTACGATATTTAAGTCTATTAAATGAATCAATGGTATTGTATAATTTATCAGAAATATTAAAAGAGTTAGAAATATCATTAAGTGAATTTAGACAAATATGTGTATTATCAGGAACAGATTATAATAATTATGATAATGGTGTAGATTTATATAAAAGTGTAGAGTTTTATAAGAGTTATAAAAATGATACAAAGAATAATAATATAGATTTTTATACATGGGTAGATAATAACATGAAAGGGTTAATTAATATTATAGAATTATATTTAATCAATAATATGTTTCTATTAGATAATGTTAATTTAAAACGTTATAAGATAAATAGAACATTAATAGATACAGAAAATATAAAAGAAATTATGAAGCATGATGGGTTTATATTTATAAATTAAATGCTAATTTTAAAAGTAATATAATATTATTAAAAAGTATATATTATATTATAATATAATAATAGTATGAATGAAGAACGTTATGTTAAACAATCAAAAAAAAGAAGAAATATCGTGAATGAAAAAAATTTTTTTATTCCAAATTATAATGAATATGAATTAATTAGGAATCAAAATCATAGGGTTTCATTTTTAAAGGATATTTGTAAACATTATAAGCAAAAAATATCAGGTAGTAAAAAAGAACTAGAAGAACGTGTTTATAATTATTTACGAGATTCTTTTTACGTAATTAAATTACAGAGATATATTCGTGGTTATTTTCAGAGAAAATATAATTATTTATTAGGACCGGGATTTTTAAGAAGAAGTATTTGTAAGAATGATAAAGATTTTTTGACTTTGGAAGATATGACAGAGGTACCATATAATCAGTTTATAAGTTATATTGATGAACAAGAAAATGTATGGGGATTTAATATAGTATCTCTCTACAATTTATTTTTGAAAAGTGAAAAAGGCGTTTTAAATCCATATACTCGAAATAAAATATCAGTGAATATATTAACAAATATAAATAATATTATAAAATTATCAAAATGTTTGAAAATAAATTGTGATACAAATTTGGAAGATATAAGTAATAATTTTAGTAATAAAAAAAAAATAGAAATGAGAACATTGGAATTATTTCAAAAAATAGATGAATTAGGAAAC
>Ga0222715_10002057_pt1 | contig 18649 bp, 30 predicted proteins | sample C33_9DmetaG_FD_165056 | JGI IMG/M metagenome (GOLD analysis project Ga0222715, IMG submission 165056) | Estuarine water microbial communities from San Francisco Bay, California, United States - C33_9D | ecosystem: Environmental > Aquatic > Marine > Unclassified | place: USA: California... | reverse complement strand
CAACTTTACGAGTTATATAAAAAATATAATAGTAAGTCTCAACCTAGTAAACCGTTGATGGACAAACCAGAATTTATGAATTTTGTTGAAGAGTCCGATTATAATTTTAAAAACAGTAAAGCGATATGTATGCAGTTCGTTGATGTTCTTATGAGTAGTACGGTTGCAAAGAGAAACGAATTCACAACCAAAATGTTTCGTTATGCTCAATCAGATACCGATCAGTCAAGTTATTTTGTCAAGCTATATTAAATGTATAAATAGTATGAAATAGAACTGCTGAATTCCCATCGAGTTAAAATATGCTATCCTTCGCAGACACATTAACAGAACAGAAGAACACTCACATGACCCACATCGAGGACAAGGTTCTCTATGGTGGTGTCAACGGGACACGCCAAGCAATCTTTGCTCTGCGTGACATGCGTGATATGTTGGGTGGTAAAAAAGAAGGTTCTGTGTCAGTCAAATGGGATGGTGCTCCTGCGGTCTTTGCAGGGACGGATCCGAGAGACGGAGAGTTCTTTGTCGCAAAGAAAGGTATCTTCAATAAGAACCCCAAGGTCTACAAAACGAACGCTGAGATTGATGATGACACCAAAGGCGATCTTAATAAGAAATTAAAACTTGCTCTCAAACACCTACCTGCACTCGGCATCAAGGGTGTCATTCAAGGTGACTTTCTGTTCGACTCGTCTGAACTCAAAACTAAGACGATTGATGGTCAGAAGTATGTTACTTTTCACCCCAACACTATCGTTTATGCTGTACCCGTAGAACAGGCGGCCGCTATTAAGAAAGCGAAGATGGGTATTGTGTGGCACACCACATATACAGGCAAAGACTTTGAGTCAATGCGAGCATCATTTGGTGTGAATGTTAATGCCCTGAACAAGTCTAGTGCCGTGTGGTCACAAGACGCATTCCTTCGTGATGTCACCAATGCAACGATGACTAAAAAGGAGACAGAGGAGGTTAACCAACTACTTTCAAGAATTGGTAAACTATTTAATCAAACGGCTGGAACTACCTTGCAAACCCTTGCAGATAATCAAGTTCTCGCACAACACATTGAAACATTCAACAACACCTATGTCCGAGCAGGACAAATGCCAGGAGACTCCACAATCCATACCAAAAAGTTAGTTGCATGGATTAATAAAAAATATAAAAAGGAAATAGATTCTCGTAAAACTGAAAAAGGTAAAAGTGCACAACAAAAGAAACTCGACGATTTACTGTCATTTTTTTCCGTAGAAAACACTAAGAACCTTATTAAAATGTTCGAATTACAAAAATTAATTGTTCTTGCGAAATTAAAATTGATAAATAAACTTAACCGATTGCAAAATATAGACACTTTTGTTAAGACCAGATCTGGTTATAAAGTAACAGGTGCCGAAGGTTATGTTGCAATTGACACACTTGGTGGTGATGCGGTGAAGTTAGTGGACCGTATGGAATTTTCATACAACAACTTTTCACCCGATATAATAAAGGGTTGGGACAACCCTAACTAGATTAGATGGGATTAACCAGTAGGAGTAAATATGCTGTCTTTTAAAGACTTCATAGTAGTAGATTACACGCCCGGAATGCCAGATCAGATTTCATACAATGCTATGAAAAGTGGACGGATCGGCGAATCCTCACAAATCAAATCCCAAAGTAAAAAAGTAAAAGAAGCAATTAGTGGTCCGAAATGAGTATACCATCATTTAAACAATTTTTAGTAGAAGAAAACAAAGAGGCGTTCTTTACTTTCGGAAGAATGAATCCTCCAACAGTTGGCCACGGTAAGTTGATGTCTGTTCTTGGAACCAAGGCTGGACGTAATCCTTATTACGTATATCTTTCACAATCTTCTGACCCCAAAAAGAATCCTCTGTCTTACGAACAGAAAATCAAACACGTTCGTAAGATGTTTCCAAAACACGCTCGCAATGTTATTCTTAACAAGAAAATCAAAACGGTTATGGATATTGCTAGTGCACTTCAAAACCAAGGATTTAACAAAATTACAATGGTTGTGGGTCAAGATAGAATCACTGAATTCGAAACCTTACTGAACAAATACAACGGTGTGAAGGGCCGCCATGGATTCTATAATTTCGAAAAAATCAATATAGTTTCTGCGGGTGATCGTGACCCTGATGCTGAAGGTGTTGAGGGTATGTCCGCCTCTAAACAACGTGCGAATGTTGCGAACAATGATTTCACTACATTCTCTCAAGGCATTCCATCCTCAATGTCGGATAGAGATGCAAAACGACTGTTTAACGATTTGCGTGCCGGTATGGGTCTCAAAGAAACAAAAGAGTTTAAGAATCATTTAGACCTTGGTGTCGTTTCTGAGACCAGAGAAAAGTATATCGCTGGTGAGTTGTTCCAGCCTGGTGACAGAGTTCTCGTAAAAGACACGATGAAAGAAGGTGAGATTTATCGTCTGGGCACAAACTATGTTATTGTAGCATTAGATGAAGGTAGAGTAACACGCCAATGGTTGGACGGTATTCAGTTGATTGAGTCAAATCAACCTGAGTGGGGAACTCCCGCATCTACCAAGAAGGCGAAGAAGATTACACCTAACGAAGAAACTGATACTTCGCAAGACAAAGAGATTGGCAAGAGAAAGGGTACACAACCTGCTCGTTATCACAAAGGTTTATCTAAGGCGCAGAAGATTTCTCGGGACCGTCAATTTAAGAGTCAGTCTAAGATGGACGATGATGACCCTAACGCATACAAACCTGCGCCTGGTGATAAGACCACAGAAACTAAACCTTCCAAGTATACCAAAACATACAACAAAATGTTTGGTGAAAAATTCCGTAGAGACGATGAAGTTTCTTCTGCTAGAAAAGTTATCGGCCGTGAACTGGACGCTGATAAGATTCGTCATGATAAAATGATTGACCGAACTAGAATCGTTAAAGCACGAAGACAGTCACGAGAAACTGATCCCAGAAAAGAAAGCACCAAGAATCCTGTTGCTAAGTTCGCACACAAGTTTAATAAATCTGTTGTACATACCGATAAAAAGAAAGAAACCAAAAAAGGTTATGTCAAACATAAAAGTGAAAAAAATGAAGTTTAAGGAGTACCTGATTATCGAAGATGCGTTGGCAGATAAAGCCGCCAAGTCTGGTATTTCAAGTGCAACACTAAAGAAAGTATACAATCGTGGTGTTGCAGCATGGAAGACAGGTCACCGTCCCGGCACTACTCCACAACAATGGGGATATGCACGAGTTAATGCGTTCATAGTCAAAAAGAAAAAGGGCAATCTTAATCACGATAAAGATTTGATGTAATATAAATAGAGTTTATGAACATTAAAGAATCGAAATTAGTAATAAGACCCGGACAACTTCGTTCTATGGCGAAACAAGTTGTTGACGGGACTATTGATAAAAGTAGTACATTAAGAATTTTTAAAATTTTACAGGCAGCTGGAAAAAAAATTAAAATTGAAAAGGGTGGTGAATCATCGCGCACTGGAAAAAAAATAGTGATTGAAAAATCAGTATCCCAACAGCAACAGAAGTTTATGGGTATGGTACATGCTGTTCAGAAAGGTGAGATGGATGCACCATCTCCAGAAGTTGCGAAAGCCGCCAAGACTATGAAAAAGAAAGATGTAAAAGATTTTGCTAAGACTAAACATAAGGGATTACCAGTGAAAAAAGAAGAAAAAGATTTTTTTAGGTTTCGTAGTGATATGAAAACAAAATTTGACGAAGCCCGTCAAATGAAAGACCCTAAGAAAGACTCTATGGTCACTAAGGGTGGTAAGACTATCGTCATCGATAAGTCTAAAGAAAAAGAATACTTAAAAAAAGGTTGGATTTTGTCGGAGTCGGTTGATGAGACAACTATCCTCGAAGAAGCAATGCTCAACGAATTTTCAGACGCACAATTAGCACAACTCAAGAAGGCATATGCAAATCTTGACCGTATCGATCCAACCTCTCCGACTTATAAGAAATTGAAGGCAATGATTGCCAAAATGGATGCTAAAGCACTGGAAAAAATCGCACGAGCAAAAGTTAAGTTTGTATCTCAGATTGCCGCACGTGAGTACGAAGTAAAAAGTGGTAATCGATTGAAAGCAAAAGACTACATGGAGTCAACTGAACTCGAAGAAAAGGGTAAGGGTCTCTGGCACAACATTCGTAAGAAGCGAGAGCGTGGTGAACCAAAGGCAAAGCCAGGTGATAAAGATTATCCCAAGACTCTGAACATCGAGTCAACAGAACTTGATGAAGCAATTGACTTCCGTAAAGCATTTATGGATATCCAGTCATATGCCAAGAAGAGTGGTGGTATTGACAAGACTGACTTTGAGAAGGTTGCATACTACGTCAAAGCAATTGGGGACAATCAGAACACACCTAATGTTGCTAACAAAGCATTCATGTTAATGAAAAAACATATTGCTGGATTAGATACGGATGTGCGAGATGGCATTCATGTGTTGTTAAAGAAACACGGCATGGTAAAGAATGGTCGTATGGTGCAAGAGTCTATTACCGAAGGTGCGCTCGGAAAACAATGGGTAAATGGTGCAAAAAGGGTTAAATCTGGTAGTATCACTCTAGTAAAAGCAAAGAATCCAGATGCAGATTTACATACTGTGATGAAAAATGGTAAGAAGGTTGGTACTTTTGTTTTCGACGATGGTCCAGACGCATTCTCGGTAACGAATATGTCTACCAAGAAAGTCAGTTGGGCAGATCAGATCGATGATATTCCTAAAATGTTTGAGTCGAAAGCGCCTGCACTAAAAAGTTCAGATTATGCGAAAGGTACTTATCAATCTGCACAGGCATTCAAAGATAAGTTTGCCAAAAAGAAGAAAGCACCTGCACTAAAAAGTTCAGATTATCCCAAAGGCACTTCAATGTCTGCAACTGCTTGGAAGAAGAAGCACGAGTCGGTTGATGAAGCATCTAAAGAAGGTACGGTTCGTATCATTGATTTGGGTAACAAAGGACAAGACAAAATTCGTAAAGAGTTGGGTGTTGATAAACTTCCAAACAAAGGTTTCCAAGTACAGGTTATGACTAAGGGTAAATTTGTAAACCAAGGTAAGCCTTACAAGACTATGAAGGATGCAGAGAAAGTTCGAAGTACTGGACAACACTCAATGCAGTTCGATGAAGCGGCACTTGAAGAAAAGACAAAGTGGAAAATGGGTGATGGTCGCCCCAGAAACGGTCCTCGTATTGAAAACGATAGGTTCTGGAACTTACCGTATGATTCTTTAAAGTATATTGCCAAAGATGCTGGTGATGCCATGAGAGCAAATCCCACCGCAAGAAAGGCAACTACTGGACCGGGCAACTGGGCAGACCAAGTTGCGGATGCTGCCACAGTCATGCAATGGAGAAAGAAAAACGGCATCAAAGAATCTAAAAAGTTTTCTGGTCTAAGATGAAACGTTTCAAGTTATTTTGTGAAGACGATGCTTCGGGATTGTCTGTAAAGAAAGGTACTAAACGCTCAAAAGAAGATGGTGCGGGACTCACTCAAAAAGGAGTGGATGTTTACCGAAGAAAGAATCCCGGATCTAAATTACAGACTGCGGTTACTAAAAAACCTAGTCAAATGGATCCGGACAGTAAAGATGCGAAACGAAGAAAGTCTTTCTGTGCTAGATCCAAGGGTTGGACTGGTGAGAGAGGTAAAGCAGCTAGACGTAGATGGAATTGCTGATATGAGCGAAGATCGGTTACAAAGGATCGAAGAAAAACTCGATAAACTTGCGGATGTAATTGTAGGTATGGCAAGAGTAGAAGAAAAGATTGCTGACTTAGAGATTAGACGCTCTGAGTCTCATGAACGTCTCAATCGTATGTCTCGGAAAATGGACAAGATTGATTCTGAAGTTGTGTCCATGCGAGAACGCATGAACGTAATGACAAAAATAATGTGGGTAATTGGTGCTGGTATTATTACAGCATTGATAACACATTTCCAAGAAATGTTATAAGGACAGGAACAATGGATAAGAAATTTGTTGATAGTATCTCAAAGGCTTGGCAGGAAGTCTATGAGAAGAAAACTTTGGATCCTGTCGATCATGATGAATTAAAGGGCAAACACAAAGATCGTGAAGACGGTGACATCGATAATGATGGTGATATCGATTCTTCAGACAAGTATCTTCACAAGAAACGCAAAGCAATTAGCAAGGCGATTAAAAAGGAAGAGGTTGATGAGTCTTCTTGTGGCACTGTAAACGCTTCTAAAAAGATGAAGAATGAAGATGATCAGGAGATGGACACAGAAGAACCGATGTCAAAGGACGGCATGAAGAAATGTAAAGAGTGTGGTGGTTCTTCTGAAAATCACGATGAAGAATGTTCGCAGTATGCTTCGTCTGAAAAGACAAAAGCATCCGCAAAAAAAGAAGCAATCCGACACGAAGTTTATGGTTATGGTGAGATCATTACTGAAACTGACAACGGGTTTGATATTCTGTTTGCTCATGGTGTTGAATTCAATGTTCCTGCCGAACAATGTGAAGGCGTATCCTCAGCAATCAAGACCGCTAAGAAAATGTCTGGCAACATGACCGGCGCTTACAAGAAGATCGACAAGATGAAGAAAGGTCTTGCTGACAATCCTCGTGTACAGAAAGCACTGAAGAAAGCAAACGAAGAAGACGAACTTGAAGAAAAGTTAGAAAAAGAACGTGTCAAACATCCAAATGGTCAAAGACCCAAGGGCTCAGGATGGGTTCTTAAAAAGTCGGGCGAACAATCTGGAAAAGACCATAGTGAGTGGGAACGCAAAGTCAAAAGAGTAGAGTCCGTTCAAGAAGGCACCGTTGCTGAGTTAGACCGTATTGTTTCAGAAACATATTCTTCTATTCAACAACAAACCATTCAAGCCATGCGATCAATGTGGGAAGGTAGTAGTGGTGCCGTTGCTAATAAAAAGGCAAAAACTGATTCTAAAGGTCAACCCGCTGACGATCAAGATGATAATTTAAAAGGTAAAGGTGCCGTAGATATGGCAAAAGATATTGATGCTGAAGGTGCCGACTCTCCTAAAATACCTAAAGGCGGTGACGATGAAGTGGGACATGATGATGCTTCTAAAGCCGGTAGAGTAACAAAGGCTGCACCAAAACGTCCAGCGGATCAAACGATTGGTGACAAAAGTATTGTAAATCCAGTTAAAAAGAGTTAATAATATGGCAATTAAAACACCAAAAAGTTTCATAGGGAAAAAGAATATCTTTCCTACGGTTAAAGGTTGGGTAAAGGTTTCTGGTCCAAAAAAGAAACAAGAGTTATTAAAAAGTGCGAACTTTAGTGCAGCAGAAATTGCAGAATGGTTTGCACAACAATCATCAACAGATGTACCTGTAGTTCAAACTCCAGAACCAGTTGTGGTTGATCCGGTTCCACAAGTAGAACCGGAAATACAACCTTTTTCCACTGCACAAGCTGAGAGTTTAGGAGCTCCTGAACCAAAACGTGAGGAAACCCAAATGGCACCACCCAGAGGAATTAATCCCAATTTTGTAAAAAATCCTGTTACCGGAAAATGGGAAAAAAAAAATGAAGAGGTCGTTAAAAACGATGTTCAAACACTTACAGAAGCTCCGTCTATCGAAAAAAAGTTAACGGAAAGTGAAATTAAACATCATTACGGTTCTAACAACACTGTACATTAGATGAGAAAATGTGCAGTATTTTTGATTAGGATATCCGACAATCCAATATCTATGTGGTTTGCCGGTAGAACTTATCAGTCTTGGACCAATGCTGGTTATAATGTACAGATCATAGAGGCCGAGACACCAACCACAATGAATAACTGTGGTATTGATATTAGTTTTTCTCCTATAAAAGTAATGGGTAGACAACGAAGACCGTTCTCGGAGACAGAGAAAGCAGTTTTTTATAGTCATGCGAAAGTTTTGCGTTTAATTTCTCGCAAAACCAATCCTGCAATAGTACTAGAACATGATGCTGAACTAGTAAAACCTTTGCCGGATGATATATTTGATATGGATATTACAGCACTAGGTTGTACGCCAAAAGGTGATGGTAAAATAAGTCAGACACCTGCTCTATCTTATTTTATACGTCCCAATATGGCAAACAGTTTGTTTAAATTCCTTACCTCTATTGATTGTAAGGGCAATGTAGATGCATATATTAACGACTATATGAAAAAATATGGTTCAAACAATAAACACATACATCATGTTAAACATTTGAAGGACGATAATATAGGAAACACTATAGAACATCCATTCATCGAGGAGTAACTGATGACTAGAAAAAAAACAATTGATGAAGCATTAGAAGCTGCAGATACCAATGGAGATGGACACATCTCTATGGAAGAATTAGAAGCGCATATGAACCTAGAGTTCAAGCGCAAAGAACTCGAAGATGCCGATGCACAACGCGATGCCATTCGTAAGATGGCGTGGTTCTCGTTGATCGGTTTATTGTTATATCCGTTTGGAATTTTTCTTACTGATATGTTTGGGTTGGATCAAGCAGCAAAATTGATTGCTGACATTGCTCCAACATACTTTGCATCAATCGCCGTACTTGTCTCTGCCTTCTTCGCAGCGGATGCAGTTGGTAGTAGTAGGAAGAAAGATTAATGGCACAATATAGTGTAAATAGAAACCGACATTATGGAGTCAACAATATTGATCTCCATGAAGTTGTTATGGTTGCTGACCAAGCCGGAAATATATTAAATTCGTTTGGTTCTGCATCGAACATCCCTATTGCCGCTGGTGATGTCACTGGTTACTCGCATATTAACAAGTTTGGTGCGACAAATGGTGATGTAACTGCTGGTACTGTTTGGGATGGTAATTCAACGACGACTGTTTACCCTTATCCTGCTAACAGTATACTTACCCTAGCGGGAGCAGCCAATACCGATGACGATGGTGAAGCAGTAGAGGTTCAGGGTCTCGACGCAAACTACAACCCTGTTACTGAAACGATCAACATTGGTTCATCGGGTGCAACCGTATTTTCTCGTGTGTTCCGCGCACGTATGATATCGACAGAAAACAGTCAAGCAATCAACATCTCACAGAGTGGCACAGTTGCAGCAGTCATTCTTGCTGGTCTGGGTCAAACGCTCATGGCAGTGTATACGATACCCGCAGGAAAAACGGGTTATCTTTTAGATCTGCACCTTGGATCTGACAAAGCATCAACTAACACTTCGATGACATATCGTCTATTTGCTAGACAATTTGGTGGTGCGTTTAATATCAAAGGCAACTTTAATGCCGCAGGTGGTCAGAGTCTCGACATTAACTATCCTGTTCCTCTTAAATTTGAAGAAAAAACAGACCTCAAGATTGATGTTATTGCAGGACAAGCAACACAAGTTTCTGCAACGTTCGATATTATCCTTGTTGACAATTAATTCTTATAAATAACACTGATATTATAACTAGGATATGGTGATGCGATACTTACTATTCTTTGTTATGGCTTTCTGTGCGAGTGTGACATATGGTGAAGAAGCGACTCTACCTGATGACACAATAAGAACTGAATCTATCACAGACAGTAATGTGAATACAAACTCGACCTCAACTACTACGTTGAAGTCTCCTCCAGCGTCTGCTATCACGCCGACTATCAACACGTCTAATTCAGACTTGTGTACGTTTGGTGTGGCAGGAGCAATACAAACACAAATTCTAGGTATCTCAACGGGAACGCAAGTTACCGACGAGAACTGTGAACGACTCAAACTGTCCAAAACCTTGTATGATATGGGTATGAAGGTTGCGGCAGTTTCTACAATGTGTCAAGACAAACGAGTCTTTGATGCGATGATGATGGCAGGAACACCATGTCCATATGATGGACTTATTGGTGATCAAGCAAAAGCAGCATGGGTTACCGATGAAGAGTCTCAACCAGGAGTTAAAGAAAAGGAAGGGATGAATGAAGGTACTAAAACACTGCTTGGCGGTGCTGGTGTTGCTGGGTTACTCTTGCTACTCCTTATCTGAAGAATTCGACACAAGCACCAAATTCGGTACAACCAATAATGCTGCTCAGTTCGGTTTGAATTGGGTGATGACTAATGTGCTGCCTCAACAGGCAGGACTACAAGTCAGTGGCGTTGTGTATCGTTATACGACTGAGAAGAATACAGAAGATCCTATGATTGTACACGTGCAGAATGAGAACGCACGTGGTGCTGGATATATTTTTAGATCATCCGATGATTGGACTGGTATACCTGGGAATTCTATTAGTAAGGCGGTTCCGGTAGATTTTTTAGACATATCGTATTGGGGTAGAGGATCTATAGAAGTGGAAGGATTCGGGACAGTAAAGGACCCCGAAGTATTCTATTCTTATAAGTTTGACCCTTGTTTTGATCCTCAGTCAAACCCTCAGTGTCCAGGCTATCAAGATCCGTTTGTGATAGAGTTAAATGAAGTGGACGTTTATGATCCACTTGAAGACGATTTAGTGCAGAATGAATTAGATCGTAAAGCAAATATGAAAGCCCAAGATGAAGACGAAAAGGAAAAGGCGAGGGCAAAGGCAAAAGAAGCATTAGAAGAAGTAGATGAACGATTAGAACAATTATTGGGCATGGTGATTGAAAGCACGATGTCTCAAGAGCAAGAACTTATTCATTCGCAGATAATGGCATTAAAGGCACTGCCAATATCTTACCAGACTCAACTGTTCGGCGGCGAACTTGCTGGCGGGTCTTTACCCACCGGAAAGGAATTGCCGAAGAACACACGAGGATTGAGACAGTCTTTCGCGTCGGAACTCCGACACGCAGAGATGGTCCGACTACAGTATGGAAAGTAAACAAACAAAAAGGGAGAACATAATAATGTTCAATAAAACACTTACATCATTGGCGGTATTGTTGACCTTTTGTGCTAGTGCGTTTGCGGAAGAGATTCCTATTAGTGGTACTGTGGAATCAAAGTGTATCGTAACGCAAGACACTGCTGGAGTTTACGGTAACTCAACCCCTGAATCGTTGTCTACGGCATCGGCATCAGGTGGTGTGCATCCGGTTGTACGGTTTGATGTAATCCAAGCTGATTATTATATGGCAAAGATTTCTCATCCTACTTCCTTTACCGAGTCTCCTGCTCTTAGCGACACTGTAACTTGGACTGGCAGCACGTCTGTTGATCAAGTATCAGACGCTGGGATGTCTGCCTATGATACGAGTAAAGTAGAGTATGATAACGTTACTGAAGTAGACTTGTCTATTGCTGGATCTACGTGGTTTAAAGTAGAATCAGAAGCAGACTATGGATACGGAAAGGCATTTCCAGGAGGTCAATACCAAGCAGTAGTAACTGCCGAGTGTATTGCCATTTAAGGAAAATCATATGAAACAGATCATGTTATTGTTGGTTACATTACTAAGTGGGCAAGCCTCGCTTGCCCACGATTTTACTCCTACCTATCCTAAGTTGGAAACATCTTATATGGATGGTGTAGTAAAGGCAAGTATGAAACTTTTCAATAAACGTGAAGATATTCGTTTTTATAGAGTAGGCGTCTATGACAGCGATTGGAATAAAATTCCATTCATTGTTACGGGCGGGAGTGTAATTAATGTAGAGTATCTTGATACAAAGAGATTTGATGTCTATATTCAGAAGAGTAACAGAGATAGAGTAACTTATATTTGCACTAAGTCTCTCACTCTTCAAGACGGATCTACGAAATCAATATTGAATTCGAGGATCTGCTCGAAAGTGAAATGAAACTTATGAGAATATTAGTATTGGTGTTATTGATAGTTGCGTGTGAACAAGCATTAGCGGAGTCGAGTTCTTTGAACTTGGCATTGCCTAATACGTCTGGATCATACGCACAAGACAGGATTCGTGCTGGGCAATTAGAATGTGCGAACGCTATCGGTGGTGCTACCACTGTTGAGTTTGGCGTTGTCGGCATTATAAACCAGAACGGACCATATAACAGCCTCTACGGAGGAGGTTATCAAGATCCACCAGGATATGATTCTGATGGATTAGTCAAAGATGTTGGGGTTTATGCGAAACTAACCATTCCGCTTGATAAACCCAAAGAGCGTCTGAACTGTAACACTCTCTATAAGCTGGAACTGGAAAGAAGAAGACTAGAGATACAAAGACTACAAGCAGAGGTCGCTCAGCTACGCAATTTGCGGTTTGCTGACGATGAGGAGTAAAAAATGGCAGAGGTAGAATTTGGAGGAATGACATTCAAGGGTGGCAAGATGATGGTCTTGCTCACGGCATTGTCCACATTGGGTGGTGCAACTTGGGGTGCGTTCGAGTTCTATAAAGACTATATGGATATGAAGGAGATAATCCAGAATATCGATACAGACGCTATAGCAGCACGAAACGATGTCATCGAAACAAAACTAGATGAAGCGATAGATTACTCAAGAAGCATTAAGAACGATCTAAGAGATGACTTCAATCGGATGGAGAAGAATGTGGATCGAATCGAAGACCAGAATCGGAATATGGAAGATAAAGTCAAAGATATGATTGACAAGGCGACTGAACGTTTTGACAATCGTAGAGAGAGTTTACAGACAGACACGGAGATTAAAATTACTGCCGTTGAAAAACGCTTAAATGATAAGATCCAGAATGTGCTGAACAACCCTCTCGCTGACTAGATAGGGAGTACAGACTCATGCGTGTTAAAGTAACGTTTGTTAATGGAGGCACGATTAGTGGTAGGTTAAGTGGGGACGATGAGGTTTATACCACATTGAAACCCAAGGACGTAATCCCTTGGGTTATGAACGATGATAGAAAGTTCATTCCTTTTACCCAACCGAGTGGTATTGAGGTTCATTTGAACAAATCAAATATCGCTTTAATCGTGTTAGATGAGGAGGATTAAATGGAACGGGAATTCATTTCCCGCGAAATTTTATATAAGACCCAGTTCATGCTTATGTGTAGCATTGGACTAAACATAGGACTATTACTTGGTTTTGTAATAATCTAACTCAGCGGGAGGGGGACTTTGGTCCCCCTTTTTTTATTATAAGTATTAGTTTAAATGTCGGGAGACAATTATGCGATACTTAATTCTTGCAATCGGTGTTTTGTGTTTGCTTGCTGCATTTTCAGTCAAGGCAGGACCATACGTAGAAATCAAATCTGAAGTTACATACAAAGATTTCTCGATCAAAGATAAAACAAACCATGCTCGTTTTGGATATCAGAAGAAAAATGTTCTTGGTAACGTGTACTTCGAAGCAGGACACATGACGGGCGGCTCATCTTGGGAAGCGGGGTATAAAACTCGTTTGTCCGATACCCTCGTCATCAAAGGCAAACTTGAAGGCAAACATGAACGAGGACTACAGTCTAAGACTAAACTTGAAACAGAAATTCGTTACACCTGGTGATAGGAAAAAAAGACCTCTTTTGATGCCTACAAATCAACCTATAGGTATTGAATATATACCTATAACAGAAAATGATTTTTTACCGATCCACTATAAGATGCTACTTGATGAAACTATTCGAAACACTAAACAGTAAAAACTTTGAACTATATGCTGCACAAAATTACTATAACCCGAATTGTATAGACGTTGAAGAGTTTGAGGAAGATATCAAACGATTCAAGTATTTAAAACGACTAATCACAAGGTATACTGAAACTGGCGTTTTATCTGTTAATTTAATTCTGAACCACCTTATTATAATTTTCAATGTATTTGGTTATGAAGCAGGACTACGAATGATCGAATATAAATTCAAGGCTGAACAATTTAAATTTATCAAACCTTTTTTAATTCACCTTAAAGTTATAGAAAATGATAAATATACAGGTATACCGATGGATAAAAATGTCATAGAGGCGTTGAGGAACATATAGTGTCATTAGCTAGTAGAGCAGGAGATTTATACTACACCTTTAGGTTTGTAAAACTTTTAACAACGCCTTGGGAAGAAACTGATGCTGTAAAGTTAGGTATTCTAGATTCTCAAGGTAAAAGGATCAAAGGCAAAAAAATATCAACGAGTGATGAAAAGGATGCTTACACAACATTCCATCGTTTGGTATTCAACATAAAAAGGTTACTCAACAAGTTCCCAGGCGGTTCAAATACAATTTCAAGTTATGCAGCTGCATTGGTTCTTTTAAGAGAAGAATTTAATATAACCGATAAAGGCATAGAAAAGATATTGAAGGACTGTGAATTAAATTCTGATGATTTTATTGCTGAACAGAATGGTTGGTATGTATTACAAGATAAAATGTTATCGCCTGGAATTTATAGGGTTCGTGAAGAAAAACTTACAAAAACTTTTACTGAAATAAACGCCAAAGATAAAATACGGGTCTTAGATCAAACATATCCGGTAACCTCTTTTTTCGGTTTAGATGTTTACGAAGCAGTTCATATGAACAGTAATCAGCTGGTATATATTACGTTAGGAGAAATTTATAAATGAAAACGTTCAAACAAATGTTCGATGAAATGATGACTACTGGTGATGCTGGCATTCCGCAAGACACCAAAGATATGGGCCCGAAGAAAAAGAAAAAATATGCGGTATTAACTCGGAACTATATAGAAGTGAACGGAAAAAGAAAAAAACAATTTAAATAATGGCATATTCTGAACAAGTGATGGATCATTACGAGAATCCTCGTAATGTTGGTAAACTAGATAAAGATGCAGATGATGTCGGCACAGGTATGGTCGGTGCACCGGCCTGTGGTGATGTTATGCAGTTACAGATTAAGGTGAATGAGAATGGAATTATCGAAGATGCTAGGTTTAAAACCTACGGATGCGGAAGTGCTATCGCGTCTTCCTCTCTCCTTACCGAATGGGTTAAAGGTCGCAGTCTTGATGAAGCTGGGAGCATTACCAACTCCGAAATTGCAGACGAACTTGCCCTCCCACCCGTCAAAATCCACTGTAGTGTCCTTGCAGAAGATGCGATCAAGGCGGCAATTGAAAATTATAGGATGAAAAATGTTTAAAATATATTTGATGTTCGCAGTACTTGCGGCAGGCGGTGCTGCGTTTGCATATCATCAGGTGACTGTATCGGGTCTTCAGGCCTCTGTTGCTCAATTAGAAGCAAATAACCGTACCCTTAAAGAAAACCAAGTTCAGTTAGAACTTGCCGTAAGCACAGCAGAAGCATCGCTCAAGGCAGCAGAAGAAAACGCCAAGAAACAAGGTGAGGCAATGAACAAACTTACCTTAGCAAATAACGAGTTGACAAAAGAGAAATCAAATTATATGAAGGTCTTTAAAGACCATAACCTGACCCGTCTTGCTCGTGCTAAACCTGGTATGATTGAGAAACGAATAAATAATGGAACTGAAAAAGTGTTTAGGATGTTAGAAGATGATACAAAAGAACTTATGGATGCTGATGGCGTCAACGAAGGAGACTACTAGTGAAAGTTTATAATTATGGATCATATCAAGAATATGTAGAGGAACAAACCTCGCACAACATAAGAAAAATTGGGAAAGGTGTTGTCTGGGTTAAAGAAAATACTATACGTCAAATTTCAAGTATTCATGGTCCGGCAAAAAATATAATTTGTCATGGTACTAGAAGTGGAGAAGAACAACAATTTTTTCTGAAACAATTTCCCCAAGCCTACGTTATTGGAACGGAAATTTCTCCTACTGCAAGCAATTACCCAAACACAACACAATGGGATTTTGCAGAACCTAAAGATGAATGGTTGAATAAATTTGATATTGTCTATTCTAATTCTTTTGATCACTCTTTTGATCCACACAAAACAATTGATTGTTGGAAAGATCAACTGAATGAAAATGGTGCTTTGTATGTTGAGTGGCCAATAATTCCTAAACATCAAAAATCGACTAGTATGGACCCAACTGGAGGTTCTGAATTAGAACTCCGGTTGATTTTTTCTGAACATAAGATGAAAGAAACAAATTCTTTTGAAATAAAAAATACAGCACATCCAGTATTGGTAATTCGTTATGAAAACATGTAAATTATTCCCTCTGTTAACTTCACTCATTTTGTTGACGGGATGCAACATGATGCCAAGACTGGAGTGGGGCCCGAAGGAACAGATAATCCAACCGGAACCACAGATAGTAACGGTGACTGAAAAGGTACCTTTACGAATATACCAACCACCTCTTCCTCAAGAGATTGATTTACTCAACGTAAACTTCTTTGTCATTACCGAAGAGAACATCGAAGAAAAGGTCAAAGAGATCGAAAAGATGCTCGACGGGCAATTTGTCGTATTCGCCCTCACACCTGATGGTTATGAGAAGATGGCAGAGAACTTCCAAGAGGTTCGACGTTATGTCAGACAACAGAAAGAGTTAATCATCTATTACCGTGAAGCAACCACAGAGTCCGAAGGGACTACCGCTGAAGAATGGTTAGAAAACAATGACTAATTATTTTAGCGTTTGACAAAATCTAATTAATACTATATAATAGTTCCATCGATTAAACTAAACCCCCCTTGACGAATGAGGAGCGCATTCATATGCCCAGTAATTACTTACCTACCAGTTACCAAGAATTTATACACCTGTCACGTTATAGTAGGTGGTTGCCAGAAGAAGGTCGAAGAGAAACTTGGGAAGAAACTATTGGTAGATATTTTGATTTTTTCACAGAACACCTTGAAGAAACCTGTGAATACAAATTACCCGCTAAACTCCGCGACGAACTAGAAGAAGCAGTACTTACTCAGAAAGTCATGCCATCTATGCGTTGTTTAATGACTGCGGGTGAAGCACTCAAGCGCGAGAACATCGCGGGTTATAACTGTTCATACATTGCGGTTGACAAACCCTCATCGTTTGATGAGATCCTCTATGTGTTGATGAATGGTACTGGTGTTGGATTCTCGGTAGAACGTCAACATATCTCACAGATGCCTGTTGTTGCTGACGAGTTTCATGATACCGATACTACAATTGTGGTGGGTGACAGTAAACTTGGTTGGGCAAAAGCAATGAAGGAACTGGTTGGTTTATTGTATGCGGGCCAGGTCCCTGCTTGGGATATGAGTAAAGTTCGTCCTGCTGGTGCACCGTTGAAGACCTTTGGTGGTCGTGCATCAGGTCCTGCACCATTGATCTCGTTGTTCGAGTTCTGCGTTGAAACATTCAAGTCTGCTGCTGGTCGCAGACTGACCTCAGTAGAGTGTCATGATATTGTATGTAAGATTGCAGAGATAGTAGTGGTAGGGGGTGTACGCAGAAGCGCTCTCATATCCCTCTCAAACCTCTCTGATGACCGTATGAGACACGCTAAGGCGGGTCAGTGGTGGAATGACTATGGGCATCGTGCACTGGCAAACAACAGTGCGGCATACACAGAGAAACCTGATATCGGTATTTTCATGGACGAGTGGAAAGCCCTCTATGACTCTAAGTCTGGTGAACGTGGTATTTTCAATCGTCAATCTGCCAATATGATGGCAGAAAAGTCTGGTCGAAGAGAGGTGGGCGACCATGAGTTTGGCACCAACCCTTGTTCTGAGATCATTCTTCGCTCGCGTGAGTTCTGTAATCTTTCTGAGGTTGTAGTACGTGCGAGCGACACCCGCGAGTCGTTGCTTGAAAAAGTTCGACTCGCAACTATTCTAGGCACGTTCCAGTCTTCGTTGGTTAACTTCAAGTACATCTCAAAAGGATGGAAGAAGAATTGTGAAGAGGAACGATTGCTCGGTGTATCTATGACTGGTATCATGGACAACAAATTCACCAATGGTAAGATCGGTGACCTACCCTCACTGCTAGAAGAACTGAAGGCAGAAGCAGTCAAGGTCAATGCTGAAATGGCAAAGAAACTCGGTATTAACCAGTCAGTTGCCATCACCTGTGTGAAACCCTCTGGCACCGTCTCACAACTCGTTGACGCTGCTTCTGGGATTCACGCACGACACAACCCTTATTACATTCGCACAGTGCGTGGTGACAAGAAAGATCCACTGACCAACTTCATGATTGACAAGGGCTTCCCTGTTGAAGATGATGCGATGAACCCTGCAAACACCGTTGTGTTTTCATTCCCTGTGAAGGTAGATAAAGGTGCTGTGTTCCGTACTGACATGACTGCTATTGAACAATTAGAAATGTGGTTGGTTTATCAGAAACACTGGTGCGAGCACAAACCATCTGTTACCATTTCTGTTAAGGAACACGAGTGGATGGAAGTGGGTGCCTGGACATACGCTAACTTTGACTACATGAGCGGTGTATCATTCTTACCCTTCTCTGAACACACATATAAGCAAGCACCCTATCAAGACACTGATGAAGCAGGATACAAAGAGTTGTTGAAGGTTATGCCAAAGAATATTGATTGGTCAGAACTATCTCAATATGAAGTGAGTGATATGACAGTAGGTAGTCAAGAACTTGCTTGTGCTGCAGGTTTTTGTGAGATTCAGTAATGGAGGAGTTTCTCTACGTCTTAAATTGTCTCTCATGTGATGTTAGGGTACAATTAAAAGTTATTGATGAAGAAGAATTACCAGCTTTCTGCCCTATGTGTGGTGAAGATGTAAATGAGGAATGGTCTGTAACAAACTGATATATAATACCATGAATACTTGGTATTACAACGGCAAACCATATGAACCCACCA
>Ga0222715_10002056_pt1 | contig 18658 bp, 11 predicted proteins | sample C33_9DmetaG_FD_165056 | JGI IMG/M metagenome (GOLD analysis project Ga0222715, IMG submission 165056) | Estuarine water microbial communities from San Francisco Bay, California, United States - C33_9D | ecosystem: Environmental > Aquatic > Marine > Unclassified | place: USA: California... | reverse complement strand
AAATGTCAAGAAGAAAGTATCTCACATTCAAACCAATTAACTCAAAGAAAGTGAAACTCATTGGCATTATCTTCGTTGTTTCCTTTATTCTTTTCCCTAGCGTTCGTTACAACACTGGCGAAGCATTTCACTTGACTGGTGATCTTATTCAACGAACATCACGCTAACTGAATATAATCCATAAAGGGGGCATTTCACCCCCTTTTTTATTGTTTTTAGGGTTAAAATCAATTAAAAATGTAATTAAAAATATATTTGTGTTTGTTATACTGTTCTCAATAAGTTTGTTTTATTGAGAATCAATAGGGGTTATTATTGAGAATAAGGTATATTTAAGCACCTCTAAAACCTTCTGATAAGTGTACTCAAGTCCCCTCATTTATGTCTCTCTAAATGTGTCCAGGTCTTGTGATCTTACCGTGCACTCTATCACCACTCCGCAGAAATGTCAAGACCCCGCCCATAAGTTTTTCCAGGGATTGACAACACAAAAATATCAGAAATTCTCATAAATAGGCACAGTCTTATTGACAGTTTCTCTCTGTTATTCTATACTGTATAAGCATCACCAACGGAGCACAGATTCATGTCAGTTGTTTATCGTCAAGCATCAAAGCAGCGTTATAGAATCACTCTGGAATTGGAGACTCTAGAGGATTTCGACCCGCATCAAATTAACTGGGAAGATCTATTCGAGTTAGAAGGATCTGAACGTGTTATTGATAGTTACGTAGAGGACTTGAGTAAGCCCGACCGTTGGTGATTGTGTGGGTATTAATGTTACTCACCAGTAAAGTGTACCAGTAGTGTAAGAACGATTCCGCTACATGCCTGCTACTTTCCAAACCGATCTCACCGACACCACTTATAACGGGTGGACGAATTATGAGACCTGGAATGTTGCTCTGTGGATCAACAATGAAGAGGGTTTGTATGAACTTGCACGTGAGTGTGGTGATTATGAAACCTTTGTAAATTGCCTCTACAATGGTTATGGTTCCACTGAAACTGGTGACGGTGTGAAGTGGAATGATCAGAAAGTTAACGTGATTGAGATTAACTCTGACGTGTTCGATTTCTGATCTTAAGTATAACTCACTCCTGTCGTATGAGTATAAACTAGGCACGTTTCTAACTAACACTTTTCTTCTTTAATCATGTCCAAGTCCGTGATGCTGTCTCTGCTCAATCGTGCTACTGATGGTAATCAACTCCTGTCAATTCTTGATACTTTCGTCGAGAATGATGAGCAGTCTGGTGATAATGTCCCGACACTGAATACGATCGAGTTCTGATAACATAGTGGGGGCAGTGGTTGACACTCTGCTCCCTTATGTGTTAGAATTGAATATACCGTGGAGACAGCGTTTTGTGCGGTTTGTTTATATCGTCGGCGCGGCGTGATATAAAAAACGCTAACTACCCTAACCTACAGAGGTGACAATCCGCGTTCGATATATAAAAATAAAAAAAATTTCCGGAGGAAAAAAATGTCCCCAAAGGAAAAATTATTCCACATCTATGCAAAGGACAAATGTCTTTTTCATAATATCAAAGAAGAAGAATTCAACGTGACATGGCGCACCCTCAAAGGAATGATTGGTCTTATGAAGACTGATTATACTCTTGAGGATTTGTCATATGAGGAGGTAGAGAAACCCCTACTCAACACTGAAGAAGTTTCTTATTGACACTGAATACATACTACGATAGAATTGAACTTGAAGGTAATTCAATCTTATGGCTAAAGGATTTACAGTAAAAACCGCATCGCCCCAAAAGAGCAGTCAACCTGAATGGGATATCGATGCAATCAAAGAACGTATGCGAGGCAAGACGATTGTGTTTTGTCTTCCAGGTCGAGGATGTTCGTTCACATTTCTGAAGAACTTTGTACAACTGTGCTTTGATATGGTACAGAACGGTATGAGTATTCAGATTAGTCAAGACTATTCTTCGATGGTTAACTTTGCACGTTGCAAGTGTCTTGGTGCAAATGTTCTCCGTGGACCGAACCAAATTCCTTGGGATGGGAAGTTGCAGTATGATTATCAATTGTGGATTGATAGTGATATTGTTTTTGACACTAACAAGTTCTGGCAGTTGTGTGATCTGGCAGTCTCTGAAGACGGCACCGAGCGTGAGGTAACTGCTGGGTGGTATGCTACAGAAGATGGCCACACGACCTCTGTTGCACACTGGTTGGAAGAAGATGATTTCCGTAAGAATGGTGGAGTGATGAATCACGAAACTGTCGAAACGATGTCAAAGCGTAAGAAACCTTTCACGGTGGATTATACAGGTTTCGGATGGGTGCTGATCAAGAAAGGTGTCTTTGAGAATCTTGAGTATCCTTGGTTTGCTCCGAAGATGCAAGTCTTTGAATCTGGCAGTGTTCAGGACATGTGTGGTGAGGATGTCTCATTCTGTCTTGATGCAAAGGATGCAGGTTTTGATATTTGGTGCGATCCTCGTATTCGTGTAGGACATGAGAAAACTCGAATCATCTAAACGATTTAATGTTCTTTATGCGGGGCGGAAGATTTACTCTTCCCTCTCGCACGAAGAATGTCTTGAAGTTTTACAAGATCTTGCTGATCAGTACTATGAAAGTCCTTCAGAAGGTAAGGATTCTTTTGATGCTAATTTAATTGAAATGGAGGAAATCTAATGGCTAAAGGTGGTATGAATCGGACGGAGTTTCAACCGGGTGCTCCTAAAAAAACTCGTCAAGGACGTTCAGCTCGAACTCTTCTCTCGGCAACGTCTCGTAATGGAAAGAAAAAGAAATATCGTGGTCAGGGTAAATAGGATAAGAGACATATAAAAATACATGAGTTGTTTAATTACAAATTTACCTGCACGAAAAGTATGGGTTCGTAAGGAATACTTACGTGATTTGAAAGATGGTCATGGCGAATTTGTAGAGGGCGTTTGGGTATCGGCAAAGTCGATGCCTGGACGTGCTTTTTATTTTGAGACCTATTTACCAGAATATGCGGCAATGTTTGATAAATTGCCAATCAGCGCGTTTGTCTCGCGTCCAGAAACACCAACTCCAGACCTTGATCTTCCAAATCTACAGTTCTGGAACTGCATGGATTATGGGGTTACAGCAATCCATAAGCAGTTTATTGGTTCAATGGACTGGGAAGTACGTACAAGGCATTTCGGGTGCATTAGAGGGACGTATGAGTGCACATTAGACAACTATCATGAGGGTACTGATACCATTGATTATTCTACAAGTGAGATTCCTGAAGAGCATAAGTCCTTTAATTTGATTGAACTCGAAAATGGACAGTTTGCACTGTACCCAAATAACAGATGTCGCATCTATGATAACAGTCTGACACCAGAAAAACCCAAAATTCCTGATTTTAAGGTCTCTACAGAGTATTATCAGGTTGAAAATGGCACAGATTGGGGTAGACTTGGTGATACAGATGAATATTTTTGGGAGACACTTACTGAAAAAGCACAAAAATTAGAAAAACCACCATTTGTTGCTGAAGGTGGACACTTTTCTCATGGTTATAGTCCTTATAATTCAGATTCACGGGATAGCAACCCCGAAAAAAGTTCTGATTTAACCGATCAGGAGTAAAAATGCACGATTTTTTAGACAATCTAGCTAATCAACAGCATCAAAAAATGCTTCGTGAGATCTCAAATGATGATTTGACACCCAAAAAACACGATTTTCAAGTTCAGAAAGAACTTCATGAGAAAATTCGTAATGATGAAGATTATGATGATTGGGAATATGGTACTGAACCTATTCCTCTTACCGAATTTTAGTTGGAATACCCCCTAAATAAGATATAATTATAGAATTTACGGGTATCCATGCCACTAGAGCGAGTTAGTCGCAGTTTCATAGATGTCATCATGTCATTTCAGAGCAATCCTCTGAATGATGACCTTGTTGCACTCAAAAATGAGACTGCGATTGCTCGCTCTATTCGTAATATTGTGTTTACGAACCCTGGAGAGAAGTTTTTTCAACCTAATTTTGGGTCAAGAATATCAGAATCTCTCTTTGAAAATCTGGATGACATATCAGCACTGACAATTCAGGATGAAATTGAAGATTCTATAAGAAAGTATGAACCCAGAGTATCATTAATTGATGTAACAGTAAATCCAAACTTTGATGCAAATCAATTTGATGTTGTTATTTCCTATAGAATTATCGGTTCAGAAGTACAAGCCCAACAACTAGAATTCGTTTTGCAACCAACAAGATAAATGCCTCTTTTAAATTTTACTAGTCTGGACTTTGACCAGATTAAAACCACACTAAAAGAAGTTCTAAAAACGAACGATAATTTTACGGATTATGACTTCGAAGGGTCTAATCTGTCATCGATTATTGATTTGTTGGCATATAATACTTACATTACCTCATACAACGCAAATATGGTTGCGAATGAGGTATTCATTGATAGTGCAACATTGAGAGAGAATGTTGTTGCACTTGCAAGAAATATCGGATATCTTCCAAGATCAAGAAGAGCATCAACATGTAATGTTAACTTCTTTGTTGATACCTCCACAATCTCGGCAAACCCATCTTCCATTACATTAAAAGCAGGTCCAGTAGCAGCAACAGCAAATCAGTTTGGAAATCAGTCATACGTTTTTAATATTCTAGAGGATGAAACAGTTTCTGTTACTGATGGTATAGCAGATTTCCAGTTAACAGTCTCTGAAGGTATTCTTGTTAACCAGTCATTTACATATTCATCTAGAAATCCCAACCAACGTTTCATTTTGGGTAATTCTGGTATTGATATCTCTACCTTAAAGGTTGGTGTTAGACCAACTGATACATCTACCGTTAAAGTTGAGTATACTCAAAACGTAAGTCTGTTTGATCAAAATACTGATAATGTATTATCAGGATCTTCAACGATTTATTTTGTTCAAGAAGTAGAGGATGAACAATATGAGTTGATTTTTGGTGATGGTGTTTTTGGTAAAGCATTAGAAGACGGAAACGTAGTAGAAGTTTCTTATCTTGTCTGTGCAGGAGAAGAAGCAAATAGAATTAATAATTTTACATTTAGTGGAAAATTAGTATACTTACAAAATTCAATAGAAAACACTATAACTAGCGGAATATCTCTTGTAACAGCAGACTTACCCTCTAGTGGTGGACAAGCAATTGAAAGTGTCGCATCAATTAAAAAATATGCACCACAAGTTTATGGGACACAAGATCGTGCGATTACTGCAAATGATTATGAGGTTTTAATACCAAATAAGATTTACACAGAGGCAGAATCTATTTCTGTATTTGGAGGAGAAGAATTAGTTCCCCCACAATTTGGAAAAGTTTTTATCAGCATTAAACCAAGAAATGGTGATTATGTCTCTCAAGCAATTAAAGAGAACATTAAAAGAGATTTGAGAAAGTATTCTGTTACTGGAATAGTACCAGAAATTTTAGATCTAAAATATTTGTATGTAATTACGAATAGTAAGGTATATTACAATACAAAACAATCTGCCGATGCTGCTTCCATCTCATCCGTAGTTCAAAATAATATTCAAAAGTACGCAGATTCTTCTGAATTAAATAAGTATGGGACAAGATTTAAGTACAGCAAATTTTTAGGAATAATTGATCAGAGTCATCCCGCAATAACTTCAAACATTACATCAATACAAATGAGAAGGGATTTAAGGTTGGCAACTGATACTTTTGCTGAATATGCGATTGATTTTGGCAATCATATGCATGTCCAATCCTTGAGTGGTTACAACATAAAATCCAGTGCTTTTAGGGTGCTAGATATAACAGATGATGTTTATCTTTTTGATGAACCAATTGATAGAAGAACTGGAACGATATCATTGTACTCCTTACAATCACAAGGTTCAACAACACCAGTTGTCAGAAGAAGGAATGTAGGAGCAATTGATTATGTGAAAGGACGTATCACTTTAAATCCAATCAACATTGTATCGGGTAAAAATAAAGATGGTCAACAAATCATGGAAATATTCGCCGTTCCACACTCAAATGACGTTATTGGATTACAAGACTTGTATTTACAACTGGACACCAGTTCTGTTGAGATGATTGTAGATGAAATATCTTCGGGGGCTGATCCATCTGGATCCACTTATAAGTCCTCAACAAGTTATTATGATGTCAATAACAACCCATATTAATAAGTAAAAAAGAAATGGCAAATAACAGAGTTCAGATTAAGCAAGTCTTACAGAGTCAATTACCAAATTATGTAAAGGATGAGTTTCCTTTAATTGCTTCGTTTTTAACGCAGTATTTTTCTGGATTGGAATTCCAAGGGGGTCCTATCGACCTCATTCAGAATATTGATTCTTACATTAAACTGAACTCAAATGCCAATACAATAAGTGAAACTGAACTTACTTTTGATGCTGATGAAAGTCAAGATTATCTTGATGTATCCAATACTGTAGGGTTTCCAGAAAATTCGGGTATTCTGCAAATTGATGATGAGATAATTATCTACAGAGCAAAAGTTGGAACTAGATTTTTAGGTTGTAGTCGTGGATTTGTTGGTGTAACTTCTTTCGAAAATCCAGACAATCCAGAAGAAGCAGTTTTTTCAACCTCAAGTGCAGATTCTCACTTGGCAGGTTCGGTTGTAAGAAATTTAAGTGTTCTATTTTTACAAGAATTTCTTAAAAAAATAAAAGCACAGTTCTTACCAGGACTTCAATCAAAGGAATTAAGTCAGAATCTCAATCAAGCACAATTTATTAGACAATCAAAAGATTTTTACTCCACAAGAGGAACTGAAGATTCTTTCAAAATTCTCTTTAAAGCCCTGTATAATGATGAAATAAGCATTATTAGACCAAAAGATTATCTTTTTACCCCATCAAACGCATCATATCAGATTACAAGGGACTTGATTGTAGAGTCTGTTGAGGGAGATCCATATAACTTATTAAATAAAACCCTTTTCCAAGACTCATTTGAGAATATTGGGAAAGCATATGCTCCAGTATCTTTTGTAGAAAAAATTATTGTTGGAGTTTCTACCGATAATTACTACAAGATAAGCATTGATACTTCATATAACAAAAATGACGGATCTACGGAACTATTGTATGGTGATTTTTCTGTTCATGCAAAAACTCAAGTAATTGACACAGTTAGTGTTGGTCAAACTTATTTTGAAGTAGATTCTACCATTGGATTCCCACAGTCAGGAACCTTATCAGTTACATTTTTAGACGGAACATCAGGAATTATCACTTATTCCGATAAATCACCAAATCAGTTCCTAGGAATCACTACGACAAGTATTACTGGCACTATTAGCGATGGTACTGTTGTTGATCAAAATACATATGCATATGGTTTTGATGACGAATCTGGAGAATCTGATGGAATTAAGATAAAAGTTAGATCTGTTTTAAATAATCTCCAAAAACCATCATCAACATACTATCAATCTGTAGGATCGAAGATAAAAATTAAATCTTTAGGTAAAATTTCATCAGATACTAAGGCAAATCACTGGTTTTTCAATACAGCGCAGTATTATGATGTTGAAAATCTAACTTTAGAAGATTCTTCGAATAATACTTATAAACTTATAACAAAGGATAGCAATATTTTAAGAATTGGTGATTCTGTAGAACTAACCGATAGATTTACAGTCAAAAAACCAAATGATTTATTCGTTGTTGATGTCTTTGACGAAAGAACATGCTTAATAAGAGGATCTGGAGTTGGAGATCCAAGCACTATTGTCAAGGTATCAAGAAGAATTTCCAGAACTGACTCTAGTTTCTACCCAGAGTTAAATAAGTTTCCATCAAACGTGCAAAACACGTATTTAAATGGAGACAAAGTTCTTGTTTCAACAAACTCTCTGCCGTATTTCCTTGACACTAAATTAAATCCAAGAAATCAGAAGATAACTCTTTCTGGAACTTTTACTTTAGGTCAAGAAATTTTACAGATTTCATCTGGTCTTGATCATAATTTCTATACTGGCGATGTTGTATATTATACTCCACAAAAAAATACAATAACTTATACCGATGCAGAAGGTAAAACGGTAACAGAATCAACTGTGATAAGTTACCTGTTCGACGAAGGAAATTATATCGTAAAAAGAATAGACTCCAATAATATCAAACTTGCAAAAGGTGTTTCCGATTTATATGCAGAAAAATTCTTAACAGTCACTCCAGTTGGAGGTTTAGATACTGTTACGATTGCAGAAAACACTTTAGAGAAAGCAGAATTTAGAAATAAGGCAATAAAACCTCAAAAAATTTATAGACAAATATCAACACCAACCATTAATTCTGAAGAATATGAGACAAAATCTGGTTATACTGGTATATTGATAAATGGTATTGAAATTTTAAATTATAAATCAAAGAACTATGTACATTATGGAGTTCTAGAATCTATTGACATTTCGTCTGGAGGAGAAAATTATGATGTTGTAAATCCTCCAGTTGTTAACATAAGTGATTCTGTTGGAACAGGTGCTACTGGCATTTGTGCAGTAAAAGGTGAATTTAAAGAAATACGTGTTTTAAATTCTGGATTTGATTATGTAGAAATACCAAAAGTAAAAATAACAGGTGGTAATGGAAGTGGGGCAACAGCAGATGTAAATCTAGTTGTAGTTCCACACCAAGTTTCTTTCAACCCAACAGGAGTTTCTACAGATATTTCTGGTATAGGAACTGTTGGTTTTGGTTCAGATGCATCTACTATTGGATTTACTACATACCACAAATTTAGAAATGGTGAAAGAGTAGTATATAAAACTTTTGGAGAGAGGGCAATTTCTGGATTGTCTACAGATGCAGTATATCATGTATCTGTACAAAGTCCATATATTGTGAAACTTCACAATACTTTAAATGATTCTGTATTGGGAATTAATACCGTTGTTCTTACAAGTGCTGGTGCAGGTGTTCATGAATTAAAGTCATTAAATGGAAAATCAGTAGTTGGATCAGTAACTTTAACAAATGCTGGATCTGGATACGAAACAAAGCAGAGACTTTGTTCTTCTTCTGGTATCAACACAGCACTCAATACTGTAACTATTAATAATCATGGATATAAAACTGGAGAAATTGTCAAATACTCATTTGATGGCACTGCAGTTTCTGGGTTGTCTACCACAGTAGAGTACTATGTAACTGAAATAGATCAAAATACATTCAAATTAAGTTCTGTTGGGGTCGGTACTACTGCAAAAGATTTTTACTTAAACACTAAACAATATGAAGATTTTGCTTCAACTGGTGTAGGAACTCACAGTTTTAATTACCCACCAGTATCAGTAGAGGTTGTTGGTAACATTGGTATTGCTTCAACTGGAAGTAGTAAATTTAAGGCAATTCTCCAACCAATAGTAAGAGGAGAAATAACTTCTATTCAACTGACAAATACTGGAGTTGGATATGGATCGTCTGAAATTATTAACTTCAAGAGAGAACCAGATGTAACATTAAGAACTGGAACTGGAGCACTACTAGAGGCTGTAGTATCAGAAAGTGGAAAGATTATCGACGTTATTGTTAACAGAAGTGGTCAAGAATATAATTCACCACCAACTCTTGTTGTATCTGGAATTGGAAGTGGTGCAAATTTAGTTCCAAAACTCTTAAATGGGCAAATAGTAGGAGTAGAGATTAACAAGTCTGGAGTTGGTTACGGAGTTTCAACCACCACTATTGAAGTTAAAGAAACCGGTTCTGGTGCTAAATTTATTCCAAATATTCAAAAATGGACTATTAATAATTTTGGGAAAAACTTACCAAACATAAATTCAGATGATGTTTTCATATCAGAAGCAAATAATACAGACTTTGAACTGCAGTGTTCTTATGTTTATGCTCCAAGAACATTAAGAAAAGTTATATATTCAGTCGATCAAGATGGAAATCCACTCTACGGTAAAAAAGATCTTGAAATTCAGAATGGTCAAGAAGTAGATAACACATCACACTCATCAATCATTGGATGGTCTTATGATGGTTACCCAATCTATGGACCATATGCATACTCCACTACATCTGGTGGTAGTATAACTCAAATGAAATCTGGTTATTCATTATCACTAAAACCAAACAGACCCCCAACAAGTGCTTTCCCAGAGGAATTTTTTGTAGAAGACTTTGAGTGGAGAGAATCCACAGATGAATCAGTTTTGGATGAGAATAATGGAAGATTCTGTGTAACTCCCGATTTTCCAAATGGAACTTATGCATATTTTGCAACTTTTGATAGATCCTCTTCTACAGATGGTGCATTTAAGAATTTCAAGAAACCAAGTTTCCCATATTTAATTGGAAAAAATTTCCAATCAAGTCCAGATGAGTTTAACTATGATCCAAATTCAAATCATGATGAGTATGATGTAAGTTCTCATTCATGGATAAGAAATACTTATCCATATGCACTTAATAAAGAATACAGTGGATATGATTACCTCCAAAAGTCTTATGATCTGGTTGATCAAGATTCTACGATAAAATCAATCCAAAAAGGATACATTGATAATATTGGAATTGAAACTGGTGGTACAAACTATAAAGTTAATGATAGAGTTGTTTTTGAAAAAGAACCACAATCTCAATTCTTCTCTGCGTCTAGGGTCTCCAAGATTTTAGGAGCAAGTCCATCAGCAATAAGTGTTGCAAGAACTGAAATATCGAACGTTGAATTTTATCCAATCAAAGGAGATGGCACATTCCTTGGAATTGGAACTGCAATTCATGGATTTAAGAAAGATGATGTAATAAATGTATCTGGACTTTCCACAACTTCCTCTTTCTTGGATGGAAGTTATGAGGTAGGAGTCTCTACAAATTACTTAACAGTATCTAAATTTATTGCTACTGATGGAGTTACTGGAATTGTAACTTACATTTCAATTTCGGGGAATATTGAATTTCCTCAACTTCAAGAGAATGATATCCTCGGAATAGGCACTGGATCTAATTCAGAACAGGTTAAAGTTCTAAATGTTGACAAAATTTCTTCTAGACTCAGAGTTTTAAGATCGCAAAATGGTGCTGTCGGGGTTTCTCACACACTGTCAACAAGAATTGAAGAACTGTCAAGAAGAGTTCTTATTAATGTTGGGTATAAAACATCATTCAACGGTAAAGTAAACAAAGAATATTATTTCAATCCAGTAGAATCTTTGGGTATAAGTTCAGTATCTGGAGTTGGTATTGGAACCACTGTATTTTTCTCTAATCCTGGATCTGGGGTAACTGAAATATTTGTTCCTGCACAATCACTATATTTACCAAATCATAAGTTATTAACTGGAGATGAGGTAACTTACAGAATCAACAGTGGAGACGCAATAGGGGTATCTACTGTAAGTGCAGGATCTTCCTTTACTTTAACAGATAATTCGACTTTATTTGTCGCAAAATTAAGCACTGATTTAATTGGACTGTCTACAGTAAAAGTTGGACTTGGAACAACAGGAACTTTTGTTGGAATTGCTAGCACAACATCAGGTCAAGGTCTATTGTACTTTATTGGAGTTGGTACTGGTGTATATCATAGTTTAGTTACGAACTATTCGGGAATAGTTAAAGGATCTATCGATAGAAATCTTGTAACTGTTTCAACATCTTCAACTAATGGACTTTTAAGAAATGACACTGTTTTTGTTGATGTAAATCCGTCAATTTCAACATCCGTTTCGATCAGATATAATACTCACAACAGAAAAATGACTGTTGGTAGTTTAGATTTTGGTGCAAGTGGAATTACTACGTCAACAAATACGATAACATTATCTAATCATGGATTAACCACTGGACAAAAGGTAATACACACAGCAGTATCACCTGCAACTGGGCTTACTAACAATGAGGAATATTATGCATATGTTGTAGATAGAAATAACATCAGACTTTGTGATACAAAATATCAAACAACAAAAACTTTACCAAGTTTTGTCAATATTTCTACTCAATCTTCTGGTAGCATTCTTCCAATCAATCCACCACTAACATTCTATAGGAATTCTACAGTCACTTTTGATGTTTCAGACTCATCATTATCTTATACTAGAAATTCCACAAAATATCCAGCATTTGCACTTAAATTCTACCTTGATTCTGAATTCACAGAAGAATATGTTACTAATGGTAAAACCTCCACATTTAATGTGTCAAAATCTGGAGATTTTGGATCTTCTGGATCAACTGTAACTTTAACTATTAATTCAGACTCGCCAAAAATTATCTACTATAGATTAGAAGCACTTGATATTGCTGGAAACCTTCAACAAAATCTTGATATTGTTGTTGATGATGAAATTCATTCAAATAATCAATTATTAGTAAAATCAAGTTTGTATAATGGAACTCATATAGTATCTGGTGTTTCCACAAATTCGTTCAACTACACAATAAAGGAATATCCAGAGGCAGATTCTTACTCAAGCAGTTCTTCTACTTTATCATATACAACTAATTCTAAATTTGCATATGGACCAATTGCAGAAGTTGAGTCTTTAGACAGGAGACTTGGTTATTCTAAACTTCCAGGAATAAGCACAATAACCACTTTATCTGGAACTGGGGCTGTTTTAAATCCTTCTAGTAAAACGATAGGAAGAGTCTTAAAGACCCAGATTGATAATATTGGATTTAACTATCCATCAGATTCTACGCTTTCTCCACAAGCAATACTTCCTCAAGTATTAAAATTATCTGCGTTTTATAAGTTCAAGAGTGTTGGTATTACTTCTTTTGGTCTTGGATATACCACCGCTCCTTCTCTTGTTGTTATTGATGGTGGAACAAAGAAAAAAATTAATGATGTAGACCTTCGTTATACTGTTGGTTCAAATAAAATTGAAATTAAGAAAAATACTTTAAGTTTAACCAATAACTCACCAACAATTATACCAACTGGAAATCCCAATGGAATTAGAGTTTCTAATTTGGAGTATGATCCATCTTCAGAGACTGTAAAAGTAACAATGAAGGAGGTTTATAGTGAGAACTTCCCAATTTCTGTTGGTGATAAAGTTTTAGTGGAGAACTCAAGTGTTGGAGTGGGAACAACTGCTAAAGGGTTCAACTCTAATGAATATGATTATGCACTTTTCACTGTCACTGCAGTTCACCCAAATCTTGGTGGAAACGTTGGATTTGTAACTTATAGTTTTGCAGATTATCTTGGAACTGGTGAATCTTTAGGAGTTTTTGATTCAGTAAATTCATCAACTGTACTTGTTCCTGAAAAATATTTCCCACAGTTCAAATATGAACTTGAATCAAATTCCTTCCAGAAGGCAAATGAAGTTGTTTCTGAAGATGCTAAAGGAACTGTTTTTGAATGGGACGAAGTAAATCAATTATTAACAGTAGAAAGTTCGGAAGATTTTGCTGTAAATGAAGAAATTGAAGAGATCATAACTGGATCAAGAGCAAGGATTGAGGAGATTTATTCCTTCGAATCACAATATAATTTGGATTATTATTCAGTTGTTGAAAACGGTTGGAGATATGATAGTGGAATTTTGAATAATTTGGATCAAAAAATTCAAGATAATGATTATTATCAAAACTTCTCTTATTCTATAAGATCAAAAATACCATTTGAAGATTGGAACGATGTTGTAAGTTCTTTATTACATACAACTGGACTTAAAAAGTTTAGTGATCTTCAAGTAGAATCTGAAGTTGTTTCTGCCGATAAAGAAACATTAAAAATTAGTCCATTAGATGCAACGACTATTCAAGTTGATTATGTAAGTCAATATGATTTAAATTGTGTCTCAAATTATGATTTGGTAACAGAAAACTACTTGCAATCAGAAAGTTCAGAATTTTCTGATCAAATTTCTTTTAGTTCAAGAATTATAACTGATTATTCAGAATCCGTAGGAAACAGAGTTCTTACTATAGATGATGTAAGTTCCCAATTTAATAGTAATCCGAGGTCAACACCATATTCTAATATTTCAAGACAACCTATCGGTGATGGAGTTGCAACAAAATTTGTTGTTTTGGCAAAAGATAGACTTTATACTGGAGAAAGACAAGTATCCCTCGTTACTGTATTGAATAACACCTCTAATGGTCAAGCAATGATCAGTCAATATGGAGATGTTGATACTGTACTGAATTTAGGAGATTTTGATTACACTATTGAAGGGTCAGAAGGTGTTTTACAGTTCTATCCAACTAAATTTAAATTAAACAATTATAACTTATCCGTCTTTAGTTACAATTTAGATAGACTTGGGTTGAACACAGAAACAGTTGGTGTTGGAACGACACTAGTTGGTGTTTCTACCGCAAGTTCTTTCCCAGGATCTCTGATTAGTGTTGCAAGCACAAACATAATTATTTCTGGTGTAACAACAACTGAATTGTTCACTCTTGCGGGAATTGGAACATCTACTTCGGGAACTAGATCAGCAAAACTAGTTGTAAGTATTGAAAATGATAGTGAAGCAGAGTTTGACGAGTTGAGCATCATTCATGACGGTACAGATGTCAAAATATTTGAATATGGACAGTTAACTACTCATTCTCTTGATGGATTCCAAAGATCATCTGGACTTGGAACTTATGGAGTAACAATGTCTGGTTCAGATATTATTGTAAAATATACTCCAATTAGTGGATTCTCTACAACTAAAGTTAATGCCCTTTCAGTGGGACTCTCGTCCGAAGGCTATGTTGGTAATGGGACATATGATTTTGTTAATGCACAATTGATAGCAAATGGAGTTGGAATAGCATCGACGAGTTCACCAACAGCAATTGGTATTGGTAGTTATGGAGATTCTAATGATGGCGCATATGGAATAATCCAAGTTTCGGATTTGACCAACAATATTCACCAATTCTCGGAATTTGTAATGGTTGATAATGATAGTGAAATCTTCCTGACAGAATTTGCTGTTTATAATACAACAAATGACCCAACTGGATTTGGAACTTATGTTGGACTCGGGACATTGGGGGCAGAAAGAAGTGGATCAAGATCTTTATTAACATTTACTCCAAATCCAGATATTGAAGTTCATGTTAAAACTTATATTAATGCAGTGAGTGTTGAAGAAAACACTTCAACTACTAGAACAGAAACTGATTTAGGTAGTGCTTCAATTAAATCCAATTTCTCAACATATACAGGAACTCTTGCGGAAATCAGAAGAGATTTCCCACTAACACACAAAAACAATCAAATTTTTGAAAGAAACTTTGATGGAGCAGATTCTACTATTGTCAATCTAACTGATAATACAATCAACATACCAAATCACTTCTTTGTAAGTGGTCAACAACTTACATATTCAACAAGTTTGGGTATTAAGACTGATTTCATCTCGATTGCTTCTACAGATGGATTTGTTGGTGTTGGAACAACCACCACCTTACCAGAAAATGTATTCTGCATTAAAGTTGATGAAGATAATATCAAACTTGCTGCAACTGCAGAACTTGCTCTCCGCAAGAATCCAGTTTCTGTAGCATTTACTGGAGTTGGTATTGGAAACTCTCATACATTGACTGCTATCGATGCAAATCAAAAAGTCTTGATTTCTATTGATAATATGATTCAGTCTCCTATTGCGGAGACTTCAATTAGAACAACTTTAGCAGAAACTGCAACGTCTGCACAAGACGTACTGTACTTTACAGGAATTACTTCATTCTTTGGTGGAGATTATGTACAAATTGATGATGAAGTTGTAAAGATACTTGCAATTGGTATTGGGTCAACAAATGCAGTTAAAGTTACTCGCGCATGGTTGGGCACCAAGTTAGCTGGACATACTTCAACAACAACCGTATCAAAGATCAGAGGAAACTATAACATTAGTGGGAATACGATTAATTTCATCGAACCTCCATATGGAAATACTCCAATTGGATCCGTAACTGATCCACCATCTTTCAGAGATTGGATTGGTATAACTTCTTCATCTTCTTTCAATGGAAGATCATTCATGAGAAATGGAATAGTTGGAACTTCCAGTGAAACCTATACTAAAAATTATCTGTATGATGATATTACTGAAAGATTTAATGGACAAACAAAACAATTCCCATTAACATCAGATGGTCAAGATGTCACTGGAATTAGTACAAACTTCCCATTGTTGTTAATTAATGGAATTTTACAAGGTCCTGGTGCAAATTACAACTATACCTTGATAGAGCAATCTGGAATTACTTCAGTAAGATTTACAGGAACTGCAAGTTCTGTTTCATATGATGTCAATAATGCAAATATTCCTACTGGAGGGGTCATCGTTTCTGTCGGATCAAGTTCTGGATTTGGTTTACAACCACTTGTTGCTGCTGGAGGAACGGCAGTAATCTCCGCAGCAGGAACAGTTTCTTCTATCTCTATTGGAAATAGTGGTTCTGGATATAGAAGTGGTATTCAAACAACAGTTAATGTTGGAGTAGGAACTTCTTCCACAGGAGTTCCAAATATTGAATTTATTGGAACCGCTGCTATAAGTGGTGGTCATGTTGTCAGTGTTGCAATCACAAATCCAGGTGCGGGGTACACTAGTTCAAATCCACCTTATGTCTTCTTTGATGCTCCACTATCCTATACAAATCTTCCTTTACATTATAGCGCAAGTTCTCCAGGAGTTGGAGGAACTCAAGCAAAAGTAGATGTTGTTGTTGGGCAAGGATCTAGTGTAATAGAGTTCAGTGTCTCAAACACTGGATATGGATATGGAGTTGGTCAGATATTGACAATTGGAGTTGGCGGAACAGTTGGAATTCCAACAGATCCAACAAAAACTTTTGAAGAGTTCAAACTTACAATTGATAGAGTTGATGCAGATCAATTTACTGCATGGTCTGTTGGGTCAATTGCAGTTCTTGATGATTTCTCTAATCTTTTCAATGGAATCAGAAAAACCTTCCCAATTTCAGAGAATGGAGAATCTCTCTCGATTGTTTCAAAACCTGGATCGAATATATCAATTCAAGATACCTTGTTGATATTCATTAACGATATTTTACAAGTTCCTGGAGAATCCTATGAGTTTTCTGGTGGAAGTAACATTAATTTCACAGAAGCACCAAAAGCAGGGGATACTCTGAAGTTCTTGTTCTACAAAGGAACTGGTGGTGTTGATGTTACTGATGTTGATGTAACAGAGACTGTAAAAGTTGGTGATGACTTGACAATTGAGAGTGATAGTTCTTTATTGGATCAAAATACAAGGACTGTTTCCGAAATTGTTTCTTCTGGAACCGTAAACACAAATACTTACTTTGGTCCCGGTTTAAGTGCTAATACTTCATTATTAAGACCAGTAAAATGGTGCAGACAATCTGAAGATAGACTTATTAATGGTAAAGTTGTCAGCAAAGCACGTGATTTGTATGAAGCAGATATTTTCCCAACAACTTATTTGATAAGGTCTGTTGGTGTGGGATCAACTGAAATTTATGTTGATAATGTTAGACCATTCTTTAATCCTCTTAATGAGAATAGCGTGTCAGTTGAGTTCCAAAAAGAAATTATGATCGTTGATAACAGCGAAAAAGTTTCTGCTGCTGCAACTGCTATTGTTTCTATCGCAGGAACAATATCATCTGTTGTAATTTCTTCGGGTGGTATTGGGTATGCTACCGCACCACAAGTAACCATAGAAAATCCTGTTGGTGTTGGAACTTCACAAAGAGCAACTGCGACTGCTTCAATTTCTGCAGGAGCAACTGTTTCTAGTGTTACGATAACTTCTCCTGGAACTGGATACACTACAACAAACCCACCGTTAGTTTTGATTGGTCCTCCAGCAACAGTAAAAGAAGAAGATAACACAATCGTATCCTATAGTGGAGATTATGGAGTTATTACTGGAATCAGCACTACTTCAGTTGGAGTTGCTTCTACTGCAATTGTATTTGATTTGGTGATTGAAGCAACATCAACATTGAGAAATAACACTGACATTACTCCGCAAACAACAATCAGTGGATTATCTACAGGAGATTTCTTCATCGTATATGATTCTAATGTTGGTAGTGGTGTAACTTCTCTTGATGAGGATCTGAACGTAATTGGAATTGGTACAACTTGTCTTGACAACATCTATAGAGTCGCAGCAGTTTCCACTGCTAGCACATCTGCTGTTGGATTTGCATCAACTACCGTTGCTAGAGTTACTGTTAGCGTTTCTGACTACAATGGATTTAGTGCTGCTGGATTAGCAATCAGTAGTTTCTATGGCAGATATAGTTGGGGTAAAATTATTACCAGCGAAAGAGTTGGTACGAGCACATACTCTGCAATTACTACAAATGGAGTTGTTGGAATTCAAACAGGTCCTTACGTCATAAGAACCAAATCATTAAAGTCCCAGGGTTATTCCTAATAAATAAATAAAAAATCACAAAAATGTCTGCTATTATAACTGATCAGATCAGAATATTAAATGCGAAGAATTTTGTAGCTGGATTTAACACCACTGCAAATTCATATTACAGTTTTGTTGGACTACCAAACCCGACAGCAATTGATAGTGATTGGGACACCACACCTCCTGCTCCCACTGATAATTTTAATGATGAGAACAAAACTTGGGAAACTGTAATAGCACTTAAGAAGATAACGTCTGATGATGCCAAGCAGGTTGTAAAAAAGAAT
>Ga0222715_10002055_pt1 | contig 18667 bp, 18 predicted proteins | sample C33_9DmetaG_FD_165056 | JGI IMG/M metagenome (GOLD analysis project Ga0222715, IMG submission 165056) | Estuarine water microbial communities from San Francisco Bay, California, United States - C33_9D | ecosystem: Environmental > Aquatic > Marine > Unclassified | place: USA: California... | reverse complement strand
ATATAGATAACAATAAAGCATATTGGCATAAAAACGGAACTTATATGAACAGTGCTGACCCTGCTGCTGGTAGTAACGGAAGCACCATAAATGATGAGCCATACTTTTTTGCTTGTTCTACTTATAACGGCAACACTAGTGGAGAAACAAATACTGGCGGTTATTCATCTTTTGCAATCTCAAGTGCAGCAAGTGATGCCGATGGTTACGGAACTTTTGAATATGCACCGCCAACCTCTTTTTTTGCCCTTTGCACAAAGAATTTAGCGGAGTACGGATAATATGAGTTATACAGATATAGACGACAGTTCGGTTCATTTTCAGACTGCTATTTGGACTGGTAATGGTGGTTCAGACAGAGCAATAGTTAACGATGGTAATAGTGATATGCAGCCAGACTGGGTTTGGTATAAAAGCAGAAGCCATGCTACAAGTAATATTTTATATGATAGTTCAAGAGGTGCTGATTATTACTTAAAATCAAACACTGATGGAGCAGAAGGTTCTGATGCAAATATGTTTGAATCTTTTGATTCAGATGGTTTTTCATTAAATGCAGATTCAGATGGTAATGCTAGTGGAAGAACTTATGTCGGATGGCAATGGAAAGCCAATGGTGGTACGACAACCTCAGTTTCAGCATCAGGTACAGGAAGTGGGTGTGTAAATGCTTGTACTCATCAAGCTAATACTACAGCAGGATTTAGCATTATTACTTACACAGGCAGAGATGACCAATTAAATAATGGACAAGAATCAAAATTAACTCATGGATTGGGTGTAGCACCAACATTTACTATTATGAAAAGAAGGGATGCTACTGCTGATTGGTATGTAATGGGTAAAAATGTTACTACATCAAGTGCTTATAGCACTAATGAATATTTAAGTATAAATGATACAGATGCTATTAACGGAAATAGTTACACAGGCGATACCGCTCCTGATGCTACTCATATATTTTTAGGTAATGAATTTGTAAATATTGCAAGTGCAACTTATGTCTGTTACGCCTTCGCAGAAAAACAAGGCTACAGCAAGTTTGGCAAGTATGTCGGTGGGGGTAGTGGTGTTCGACCATTTATCTATACAGGATTTAAACCTGCTTGGGTTATGATTAGAAATACAAGCCAAGCATCAAACTGGGAAATGTTTGACCATAAGAGAAACCCATCAAATGTTGCTAATTTAAAATTAGGTGCTAATTTAGCAGTTGCAGAAAATGGCTCAGATTTAGGCAATACATCTCAAAACAATATAGATATATTGTCTAACGGATTTAAACTGAGAACAAGTAGTACTGATACAAATGTTAGCGGTAATACATACATCTACATGGCATTTGCAGAACATCCATTCGTAACATCAACAGGAGTACCAGCAACTGCTAGGTAAATTAATTAAAAAGAGGTAATATAGAATTATGTGGGCATCAGTAGATACAGACAATAACGTAACCAAGGTTTATAACAGACCAACAGCCATTACTTATGGGGATGTAAACTACCCTTCAAACGTAATGTCTTCTTGGACTAACGACGAACTAGCAACAATAGAGGTTTACCCAGTTGTAACCGATAATAGTAATTATGAAGACCCTAGTTACTATATTAATACCAACGAAACTTTTACCTATTACGATAGCGTAAGCGTAGGCGGAGTTACTTATACAAATACAGTCGTAGGAGCTTACGGAACAGCGACTCCTCAGTCTTTAAACGATACAACAAATCCTGACGGTACAGTTACTCCAGGTTTAAAATCAAACGCTATTACAACTCAAAATAACCAAGCTTATGGTTTATTACAACCTAGCGATTGGTATGTGGTACGCAAGTCTGAAAACGGAACAGCAATACCTACTGATTGGGATAATTGGAGGGAGTCTATTAGAACGACTTACCAAAGCCAAGTAACGATGATTAACGCTTGTACTACAGTACCTCAGCTACAGGCTTTGTATGTATATAACGATGCTGACCCACCAGTCAGACCGTTACCTGAGTTCCCACCTTCACCTGATCAATCATAATGTTGCTTATAATTACACAGTTATCTATAGCTGTTTTTGTAATTGTAGGAACTGTTATTTTATTAATAAAGGATGATAATCATCCACTTTAAAGGGAGAAAAATATGTTAGATATGTTATTAAAAATAATCCAGTTAGCACCTTGGGTTATTTCAGGAGCGTCTTTAGTTTGTGCCTTAACCCCAACACCAAAAGACGATCAAATGCTTGGTAAAGTTTATAAATTGATTGATTGGTGTGCAATCAACGTAGGTAAAGCAAAAGAAAAATAACTCATGACCACTACAAAAGAAGCATTAATTAAATTAGAAGCACATGAAAGAGAATGTGCTATTCGTTACGAATACATAGAAAAACGTCTTGACGAAGGTTCTGCTAAGTTTAAAAGACTAGAACTGATTCTATGGGGTTTGTATGGTTTAATTGCTGCTTCTTTAGGTGTGGATAAACTATTGTAGGAGAGTTAGATGCCTTTACAAAAGTTCCTTTTTAAACCTGGAATCAATAAAGAAGGAACAGCTTATTCAAACGAAGGTGGTTGGTTCGATTCTAATTTAGTTCGTTTCAGAAAAGGTCTTCCCGAAAAAATTGGAGGATGGGCTAAAGCGAGTGCGAATTCTTTTAAATCAACAGGCAGAGCTTTACACGCTTGGGTTAATCTAACGGGAACTAAACTTATTGGACTCGGAACTACTTGGAAATACTACGTATTAGACGGAGATGGTTATTATGATGTAACCCCATTACGTTCAACTACAGGAGCTAATGAAATTTCTTTTGCGGCAACCAACGGCAATGCAATTATTACAGCAACAGATACAGCTCACGGAGCTGCTGTTGATGACTTTGTAACTTTTTCGGGTGCTGTTTCTTTAGGCGGAACTATAACTGCTACTGTTTTAAATCAAGAGTATCAAATAACATCAACACCAACCGTAGATACGTACACGTTTACCGCAACAACCACAGCTAATCCAAGTGATACTGGAAATGGTCAAGGAACTGTTATAGGTAAATACCAGCTTACTGTAGGTCTTGATGTTTACGTACAATCCACAGGGTGGGGAGCAGGACTATGGGGAGCAGGAACTTTCGGATCCACGACAGCGTTAACATTCAATAACCAATTAAGATTGTGGTCTCATGATAATTTCGGAGAAGATTTAATTATTAACCCTCGTTTAGGAGGTGTTTTTTATTGGGACCAGTCTAACGGCTTAACGACTCGTGCTATCCCTCTTTCTGATTTATCGGGAGCCAATCTAACACCGACGGTAGCTTTACAAGTACTGGTTTCTGATATCGATCGACACGTAATTTGTTTTGGTGCCGACCCATTAAACACAGGAAGCACTGCTAGAACGGGAAGTATTGATCCTATGTTTGTTGCTTGGAGTGATCAAGAAAATGCTGCCGAATGGGAGCCTTTAGCAACTAATACTGCAGGGTCTTTTAGACTTTCAGCAGGGTCTTCTATTATTGGTGCAGTACGAGCAAAACAAGAAACCTTGGTTTGGACAGATACAGCTCTGTATTCAATGAGTTTTATTGGACAACCGTTTACTTTTGGTCTTAACTTAGTTAATGAGGGAGTAGGGTTAGTTGGTCCTAATGCTATGGTTAATACTCCTAAAGGAATTTTTTGGATGGATAAAAAAGGTTTTTATGCTTACAACGGTTCTGTTCAAGAAATACCCTGTACGGTACAGGCATACGTTTTTGGAGATATAAACGAAAGTCAAAGTTTTCAAATTTTTGGTTTTGTTAATAAAGCTTTTGACGAAGTAGGTTGGTTTTATTGTACTGAAGATTCAAACGTTATAGATAAATACGTGGTTTTTAATTACGAAGAAAATGTTTGGACTATAGGCTCTCTTTCAAGAACCTGTTGGCTAGACGAAGGAATTTTTAATGATCCAAAAGCAACGTCTTCCTCATCGGATGTCGGGTATTTATACAACCATGAAACAGGAAACGATAATGACGGCTCGGCTATGACGAATGTTTTTATCGAGTCTAGTGATTTTGATATTGATCCCGCAGGAGAAGATTTTCAATTTATAAAACGGGTTATCCCAGATATTCAATTTACGGGAACAGGTTCTACAGGGAGTGGAGGACAAACTGTAAACGTTGTTTTAAAACGGAGAAATTTTCCTGGAGAAGCGTTAACAACAGTTGTAACCAGTACGTGTGATTCAGCAACTACTAAAATAGATACACGAGTTAGAGGTAGACAAGCTGTTTTAAGAATTGAGTCTGATGATGACGGTAGTTCAGGAACTGCTCAAGGGGTGGGTTTTAGAGTAGGAGCGATGAGACTAGATTTTAGACCCGATGGTAGAAGATAATGGGAAAATTGTTACAGACCCGATTACCTACATCGATAGGCGAGATCTCTTCTGAGACGTTTAATAGACTAGTAAGAGTTTTAGAACTGAGTTTAAACACGGTTGACGTTGACGCAACATTATCAGTAAATGAAACACAACGTAATGAAAATAAATTTAACAAGGGTGATATTATATGGAATCTTTCTACTAACCAGTTACAGTTATGGACTGGTGAACAATGGGTAGATTTATATTCTGGCAACGAAAAAGGCGTTCAAGCGGTAGCACAAATAGGCAATATAACTGTAGCTACTGGTGGAGCTACCTCAATAGAAATAGGAATAAATTAAATATGAATATTAATAAATTAAGAGAAGAATTAGAGTTTGACGAAGGTTGTATATATGAAATTTATAATGATCATTTGGGTTATCCTACTTTTGGTATTGGTCACCTTGTGCTTGAAAGCGATCCCGAACACGGAGAATCTGTTGGAACCCCAGTTTCAAAGGAAAGAGTTATTGAGTGTTTTGAAAAAGACATACAATCGGTGTTTAATGATATAGAACGTAATCTCACTTGGGCGGCAGAACAACCTGAAGATATAAAACTTGTTCTTGCTAATATGTGTTTTAACTTAGGTATTACACGTTTGTTAAAGTTTAAAAAGTTTTTAGGAGCCTTAGAACTTAAACAGTATAAAACAGCTTCTGAAGAAATGATGGATAGCCGATGGGCTACACAAGTTGGTCCAAGAGCTACTCGTTTAAGAGATCGAGTATTAGAGGGGTGATATGCGAAAAAAGAAGGTAAAGAATAAGAAAGGCTTAAAACGGTTCTCTAAGCTTACTAAGAAGCCTTATTCTAGAAAAGGAAGAAATACTAAGCAGAAATAAAGAAAAGCTCTTAAAACGCATTATAGACGCTTAGAAAGGAGATTAAATATGTATGAATATAGCTGTACGGTTACTAAAGTTGTTGATGGCGACACTATTGATGTTGTCCTTGATCTTGGTTTTTCTATTCTTCACAAGTGTCGTGTACGCCTTTATGGGATTGATACACCTGAATCAAGAACCAGAGATAAAGATGAAAAAGTCAGAGGTAAACTTGCTGCAAAATTTTTAGAAGACGCTATTACTAACGGGAAGACAATAGTTTTACAATCTAAATTAAAAGATTCTAAAGGCAAATTTGGTAGAGTTTTAGGAGATATAGTCGTAGATGGACTAAACATTAACCAAGAAATGATTTTAAACTTCCTTGCAGTAAAGTATCATGGTCAAAGTAAAACAGATATTGAAACAGAACATTTAGAAAACAGAAATAAGTTAATAGAGTTGGGTAAATTTGACCCAACCAAGGTGGGTAAGTAATATGCAACAAGACGGAAGATTTAGCGGAGACATGGATAGAAATGAAGTAGAAATGGACTTAAATAAGTTCATGGCTATGGTAGAAGAAATTGGTGCGTTAAAAGATAAGATCAGATCTCTTGAGGACGAAACCAATAGAAATCCACATCAAAAGTGGATTCATTTAGCACAAGCAGTTGATTCCTGGAGAATATTTCCCAGAGCCTTTTTAAGCGTGTATATCTTTTTGCTTTATTACTGCACTATGTGGTTTATGGCGTTAGAAGAACCTAGTTTTGAGCAAAGTGGTCTTATTTCTATTATTGTAGGTGCAGGAGCTGCTTGGTTTGGGCTCTATGCAGGGACAAGTGGAGCAAGCAAAAGCTTTAAAGGTGAAGATAAGTAGTGAACAAAGAAGAACAAAGAAAGCACGATAATATGCTTGCATGGGCAACGCTTCTATTTCTTATAACACTGGTTACAGGTTTTTCAATTAATGTTAACGCCCAATCCTCGCAACAAACAGGCACAGCGTGTACTAATGGAACAGAGTTTTGTGAGAATAATAATCTTTATACCTCAAATAATACGACCACAAATAATACCAACTCCAATACAAACACGAATACCAATTCCAATACAAATGTGAACACCTCAACTGCGACAAATAATAATACAAACTCAAATACAAATTTGAACACTTCAGTAAATACAAACACAAATGCCAATACGAATGTAAATACGAACACTAATGTCAGTACAAACGCAAATACAAATGTAAATACAAATGTAAATACTTCTACAGCTAATTCAACTTCAAACAATACTAATACAAATAATAATGTTAATACCTCTACATCTAACTCAACAGTTAATTCGACTGTTAATCAGAATGTAAATAATACAAACAACAGCACTTCAAATAACACTAATCAAAATACAAATGTTAATCAGTCTACATCTCAAAGTGATGTAAAAACTGACAATAAAAATGTAAACGAAAATAACAGCAAGTCTGATAATACTAATCGAAACATTAATGAATCTAATTCAACTCAAACGATTAATCAGAATGTTAAAAGCGAAGCACCACCTGCTTCAGCTATTGCTCCAAGCATTATGAGTTATAGCCAAGACCTTTGCACAGTAGGAAGATCGGCTGCTTTTCAAGGGCAAATTTTTGGTTTTTCAGGCGGTAAAACTGTTACAGATCAAAACTGTGAAAGACTAAAATTATCTAAGTACCTTTACGATATGGGTATGAAAGTAGCCTCAGTTGCTTTGTTATGCCAAGACGAAAGAGTATTTAAAGCAATGAGAATGGCAGGTACACCATGTCCTTATGAAGGCAAGATAGGCAAAGAAGCATCGGCAGAATGGGATAAAAATAAATCTAAAAGACCTGATGTAAAAGATGCAGAAGAAGAATATATTAAACAATGTACATATGAATCTAATCCAAACAGAGATAAGATTAATAAAGATATTGTTGGTGCAGTCAAAGTTATTTATACAAGAAAAACTAAAACAACAAAGCAATGCAAAAAAGAGTTTTATTCTACGCAATAGCGTTTCTGTTTAGTCTTAATGTATTAAGTCAATATACTTATGAAGCTAACCAAGACCTTTATCAACTACAAACAAATGCTAACAACTTTGATGGTGAGTTAGCCTACGAGGTAGTAGATGATGGAATTAGTCCTGCGATTGATCTTTCTTTTAATTTTACTTTTTATGGCAATACATTTAGCCAAGCGAGAATGGCAACAAATGGATGTCTCCATTTTGGTTCTAGTGGTAGCTATTGTAATGACTATACTCCTGACCCTATTAATGGACAGCATACTTACACCATATACCCTTTCTGGACAGACTTAATACGAGACAACGATTCTCGCATGAAGTCTTGGGGTGACTCAAGCAAGATGATTTTTGGATGGTACGATATGCGTGAGTTTAATCGTGCTTCTGACAATAGCTTTGAGATAATACTTTGGAACAATAACTCTTTTGATATTCGCTATGGTGCATTAGATATTATTAATCACGATGTACTAATAGGTGAGATAGGTTCTAAAAAAGAAAATTCTTACACTTATTACTATCACGATGAATGCTCTACTGGCAGTACCAATAGTTCTACTTGTGTAAATACTGATTGGAACAACACAACCATAAACACAACTCTAGAAAATGGCGGTTCTTTATATGGATCAGGCAGTGGTAATGGTGCAGACTGTAGCAATCCACTAAATGATTCTAGTTGTTCAGGTTATGCAGATGCTTTATTAACACAACAATGTAATGTATCTCAACTTTATAGTCAGGAATGCCCTAACTATTGGTCTGCTTATGATGACCAACAATGTGATGATGACCCTCAATATGCACCTTTTTGTGCAGGCTATACAACAGAAGCATCAGTAGCCTATTTTAACGAAGATCAATTTGATTATGATTATGGGTTTACTGAAGAAGATATGTGGTATGACGAAGAATATGATGAATGGTTAGACCCCAATGACCCATGTTATGAAAATAACTGTGTAGATTTTACCGATGCTGACTGGTATGCCCTAGATGTAGAACAGTTTGGTCAAGAACAAGTTGATGATTGGTTTGGTACAGACATTCAATTTAGCGAAGATGGTTTTGTTGAGTGGGATTCAACGCCTATAACATCTTATGATGATGTAGACGTAATGATGGATGTATGGGATGCGGAGCAAGAGCAACATTATCAAGATGAAATATTATTAGAAGAATTTATATTCCAAGAAACGCTTTTAGTTGAAGATTACAGCGAACCTGAAACCTTTATAGAATTTAACTCTATAGAAGAATTAGATGACTGGTTTGAGGAAGAAACGCAAGAACGATTAGAAGAAGAAATGGCAAACCTTGATGAGCCTGAAGAAGAATTTATAGAGGAAATATTTGAAGAAGAGGCAGTAGAAGAAATATTTGAGGAAATAGAAGAAAGGCAAGAAATTTTTGAAGAAGAACTTATTGCTGAAAGAGAAGAAGAACAAGCAGAAGAAACACTCGAAGAAGTAGAAGAAGAGTTTGAGGTTGTAGAAAAGGAAAATCGCAAAGGAAAAAATAGATTAATGGTTACAGCACTTAATGTAGTCAAAGCAGGAGTACAAACAGCTACTAACAGCTATTCTAATGTTCGTACAAACAATTCTAGTTCTAGTACAACCGCTAATACTAATACAGCAAGCAACACAGCAAGCAATAGTTCACAATCAAGTGGTGGGATTAGCACAACTAGTTCCCCAAGTGCATCAGATCAATATGCAAGTGCGGCACAACAAACAAATCAAGTTTTATCTATGTCTGATACAACGGGCGGTTCTACAAGTATGAATGTGTCTATAACTCCTTTACCTACGTTTGATAATTCAGCCTCTATGGTTGTTGCTGATGTGCAAGTAAGTAATGTGCAAGGGGAAATTGATACCGCATCTTCAGGAGTTATGACCGTATCAGAAGCAGATCAAATAGCAGATAAGATTATTGCAGCAAATATTGAGGCTCAACAAGAAGTGATTGAACAAGAACAAGAAGCTACAGGTGAATATGCAGATGAATCAAAACTTATGGCACTTATGGGTTATGTGCCTGCATTTAACACTTATAAAGAAGTTACCATGCTTGATGCCACAGACTGGTACTCTAGCCAAACAATCTATTCATCTGTCACACTAAACGATAATATAAACGCTTTTTATGGACTAGCAGGTAGTAATATAAGCAAAATGAACGATATAATAAATTCACAACCACCTTTATAGGAGAATTACTATGGATTGGTTTCAAAATAAAACAACACAAATAATTGCTTTAGTCGGTATCGTAGGTACTCTTGCTGGTTTTGGGTATACAGGTGCAGAGTATGTTAACAGGTTAGAAAACTTAGAAGCTAAGATAGGCGGTATAAGTGAAGCAGAAGATGAAATGAAAATCATAGAAGAACGTTTTGCTTCTATAGAAACATCTGTACAGTTTTTAGAAAAACAAATAGATAGCGTTGAAGTGCCTGATGTGACAGAGATAAAAACTGATATAGCTACCATCAAAGCTGACTTAATAAGCCTTGATAATAACTTAAATAAACTAGAAGCTAAGTTAGATAAAAAGGACGATAATCCATTAAACGGATAATGAAAGTTTATATTACAGAGTTCAAGTTTAAAGATGATTTTTATGAAGGTCCTAATATTATTGCGGAATCTTTTGAAGATGCAGAGGTAACTGCGGAAACATACGGGGTAAATGTAGTCGGTATGCTTGACGTAATTATCACTGATAACAATGAAGATGACTATAAAAGGGTTTTACATTAGTCCTTTCTTTGATATATAATCAAATATTCAGCCATGTGCTGCAGTTTACGGGGTGAGCTATAACTCGCAAAACGTTTATAAACGCTGAGGAAACAATGGTTGGAGTTGATAAAAAGACATACAAAAAGAATAAAGGTCGTCGTTCTGACTTCGTAATTTATTCGTCTAAAGGAAAGAAAACTAAAGCTAGGAGTAGGTTCTAATGAGTCTCAATGCTTTAAAAACAGTGCCTAACTTTTCTGATCAAGAAGTTTCTGAGTTTATAGATTACAAACAAAATTTACAAGAATTCACTACTAAAGTATCTAAGTTTCAAAAAGTTTTAGATAAGTTTTCTAAAGATACAAGACAAGATAGTAACCTAGCTTCGCTAAAAGGCGAAACAGAGGGAGCAGTTACCCATGATTTTGCTGATGGTCAATACATTAGAACTATTGTTATGCCTAAGGGATTAACTTTAGTTAGTCGAATACATAATAAAAATCACCCGTTTTTTATTATGAAAGGAGAGTGTTCTATTTTTACAGAAAGAGGACTTGAACGGATAAAAGCTCCACACAACGGAATAACGTTAGCAGGAACACAACGTCTTATGTTTATTCACGAAGAATGCACTTTTATAACTATCCATAGAACTGATTGTTTAACACCCGAAGAAGTCGTAAACGAAGTAACTATTAAAAATTTATCAGAAAGTTCTTTAAAAGGGTTTGATATAAAACAAATAGATCAGTTAGTGAGTAAGTTTGAGGTGAGTTCATGAGTATGTTATGGACTGCAGCAATTACCGTAGGTGGTAATCTTCTTTCACAAAAAATAGCGTCTAATAAACAAAACGATCCTAAAGGAGCTATTGGTAGCGGCACTGCTCCTACGTTACAACCTGGAGGAGATATTCAAACTACTCCTATTGGCGGAAGCGAAGTACTAGACTTTGGTGATTTCGGAAATGAGAATATGTTAGAACCCGAAGAAATGAGCGAAGAAGAACAGTTGTTAGCTTTATTACAAGAAGCAGGTATGGGTCCTGATGGTTTAGCAAGTATGGCTTTTGGTGGACCTGTTCAGTATAAAGCTAATGGTTTTGGAATTACAAATTTATTAGATTCTGATAATTTAAAACAATTTGAAGAACTCCAAGCTATGATTGCAAAAATGTCGGGTAGACCCCCTAAACCAGAAACCCGTCCAGACTCAGGTGTTGATTTTGAATCAGGAATTATGGCTGATCTACCTCCATCAGATCTTATAGAAAATACAGACATAATAGATATGACAAAAACTGAAGCATTAGCCTCTATTGACCCTGAAATAAATCAAGAACAAACAATGATGCAACAAGTATCTAACTACGCAGGAGAAAACCCTGAAATGTTTAATGCAGGAATTGGTGCAATTACTAAAGTATTAAGTGCGGCTCTTTCTGACGTTCCTGAACGTCCTGGTAGTCAAGTCAGTACACAAACACTTCCAGGAAATTCAGCACGTAGAAGAGCAGCACAAATGAATATACAACCGATTGGTGGTTCTAAAGTTACGTTTGCTAATCAAGGAACAGCATTAAAACGACCAATGTTTATGCCTGACGGAGGACAGATGCGTGGTCCAGGGGGTCCTAAAGATGACCTTATACCTGTAATGGCAAGTAACGGTGAGTATATGCTTTCTAAAGCCGCAGTCGATGCTGCAGGTAACGGTAGCCATGCTCAAGGGTTAGCTCGTTTAGACGCGTTTAATAAAATGGGAAATAAAAGATACGGATAAAATATGGCTAAAAGAGAAGAACAAGAATATTCAACCCAAGCCCCCGCGGGTTATATAGGCGATTTTTTACAACAAGGTATTTTTCCTTATGCTCAAAGATTTTTACAAGATCAATTTAGTAATTTAGGAGAAGCCGATTCAAGTCCTTTTACTTATAGCGGTCAACGAGTTGCTAACTTTGATCCTAGAGAACAATACGCTATGGATCTTCAAGATTCTGCTATTGGTAGCTATAGACCTTATTTAGGACAACAAGCAGGGTTATTAGGTGAAGCTGCAAACGTTTCTAGAGCAGGAACAGTTAGAGGAGCTGACGAAATATCTCAAGGGTTAACAAGCGGTAGAGGGTTAACTAATCAAGCAAATATTACAGGTCAAAGATCTACAAGATCTTTTGATCCAAGAAGAACAGGTGGTTTTTATAATCCTTTTGAAGATCAAGTTGTTCAACAAACACTTACAGATTTAGATAGACAATCAGCCCAACAAGATATGGGTCTTAGAGACCAAGCTGTTTCACAAGGAGCCTTCGGTGGTTCAAGAGGACGTATAGCTCAAGGTGAATTAGCTAGGCAACAAGAACGTGGAGTAGCAGAAGCTATTGCAGGTATACGTTCAGGTGGTTATCAAGACGCAGCAAATAGAGCACAACAAGCATTTGAATCACAACAAAATAGACAAGCAGGATTTGCAGGATTACAAGGACAATTAGGGCAAGGAATGTTTGGTATGGGGTTACAAGGCGGTCAAGGGTTAGCAGGGTTAGGTTCTCAGTTTTCACAAGGGTTTGGTCAACTTGGTCAACAATACGGTAGTATGGCTCCAGCATTACAAGGCTTACAACAAAACGATATTCAATCAATGATGGGTATGGGTGGTTTAAATAGAGGACGAAATCAATCTCTTATGGATCTCAATTACCAAAACTTTACGGGTCAATACAATTTACCGATGCAAACGTTACAGAATGTTGGATCTATTGCCTCGGCTCTTGGACCGTTGGCGGGTGGTTACGGTTATGCTGGTGGTGATATGCCAACTAATTCAAATTATTTCCCAAACACAGGGAATATTCCTAATCCGTATCTTCCTCCTATAGATAACAATGCACCTCCTGGAACTTATCCTCCTGGAACTACACCTCCTGGAACTACACCTCCTGGAACTACACCTCCTGGTGGCGGTGGTGGAGCAGGTGGCGGTGGTGGAGCAGGTGGCGGTGGTGGAACTGCTCCCATAGATCCAACAGCTCCTATTCAACAATTTGCTAGTGGTGGCGGAATCGGTCTTCCAGGACTTTATAACAGGTATAGAAGATAATGGCATCGCCTTTTACAGCATTCCCTACTTTTGGTGGACCTGAACAAGGGGGAGGGATAACCAGTATTAAGATGAACCCTGCTCAAGTCAGGTTTCCTACGGCTAGACGTCCTGCACCTCAAAGACGTTCACTAGAGCCGACTAATAAAGAAAAGTTTGCACCGTTAGCTCCTTTTGTTGTTGGAGGTATTATGGATATGTTTAAAGGTAAACCTGAAACATTGTCCGATGACCAATATTTACAAAGTATTGGAGCAGACGCTACAGATATTAGTCAAACAGAACAAGCCTCTTTAGATGCTTATAAATTATATGGACCACGAGCAGAAGCTAATACGTTCGGAATGGATGAAATAGCTAATATCGTAGCCGCAGGGCTTTCTGGAAGAGGTGCTAAAGATTACGCAAGTACTTATATGGCTATGCGTAAAGCCGATGCTACTGTAGACGCTCAAACAGAAACAGCACGATCAGCTTTTATTAAAAATCAATTAGATAATGGAACTGCTGCATTTTTAAACTTACAAGATTCAGAATCTGCTAAAGTAGGTATTGTTGATATTCGTCCAGGATTTGTAAAAAGCAAAGGACCACAAGCAGGTGTTGCTTTTATTAATGATCCTGAACACCCTGATGCAGATGCGAATGGTTTTAGACCTGCAGGACCTAATTGGGTTGATCCTTCTAAATTAGATTCAGGTAAAGGCAGTGCTGTAGATATATTTAAAAATCCTAATTATACAGAAATAAGAGAAACTAATAAAAAACTAACAGCTAGAGATCAAGCAGTTGCTAGTATGTTAAACGTATCTAATTCAACAATAGCAATGTTACAAGAAGGTATAAAAGACCCTACTAAAGCAGGTACAACCACTGTTTCTGCTTTAACGAATATAGCAAATAGTGCATTAATTAACTTCGATGTAATAGCTACAGCCGCAGGAGGTGACGCAGGTATCGAAGGTTATTTTAGCAATAATAATAACGGTGGAACACTTCCAGGAACAGGAAGTAACGCTTTAAAATTATACAACGCTATTAAATCAGGTGATGAAGATCAAATTAATCAAGCCACTGCTGATTTCGAAAACGCAACAGGTACTGATTTAAGACAAATATTAGGTGAAGCGTCTTATGCTAATGTAGCAACTCGTGCAAACTTTTTACAATTAGCTTATATGGCTGCTGCGGCAAACGGTCAAACAGGTCGAACTTTATCTGATAAAGATTTAGCATACCATTTACAAATCGTGGGGTTTGGTAGTACACAAGACCCAAAAGTATTAAACGATAATTTATTACGTTTTGGAGATCAATTAGTGCGAGGATTAGATGCTGAAACAGGGGTAGCATTACCAATTAACGGTATGTCTAGATACGATATGTTAGATCCTCAATTTCAATCAGTTGTTCAAATGTATTACACACCTATGGTTAAACCTGATGCAGAGGGTATAGATACTCCTCAGTGGCTAGATTATGGTACTTATACATATAAACCTTTTTATCAAAGATATGGGGATTATGAGGTCGTCCAAGAATGGCAACAACATAAAGGAATTTATTTTGATAGAAAAAATCAAAAAACAGCCGTCCGTCCTGGAGATCCAATCGATCCTAATAAAGAATATAGTTTCGAATTACAAACAATAAGAGACTTAACTCAATAAGGTATGGAGGTTACTCAAGCACAATACGACGCTTTTATCGCTCAACGTGATGAAGCCGCTAAAGTCTTAGGAACTCAAACCTTAACAAACAACCCAAACGTAACTTACGGACAAATACTTTCTCCTCAAGAATTGGGATCAGCAGCTATTATCTTCAGTCCTGAACTTAATGCAGGTGCGACAGAAATATTTGATGCAGATACATTAAATAAAATTCAAACTTCTGTTGATTTCGAAAACCGAGTAAAACCATACAATAAAGCTCCGATCGAATACGATATGTATGAACGTCATCCTGAATATATGAAACAAGTTGATTATTTTAATTCAGGTGAGGGTCAACAACGTAGTCAAGAAGTTTTTGCACAGGGTAACTATCCTGATGACTATAGACCTTTTGAACCTCAAGCCCCTTTCGGTATTGAAAAAGCTAAAAAGATTGCTGCATTAGGATTCGAACCAAGCAGTGAATTAACGTTTGATAACTTCGGTGATCAAGCAGGATTTAGGAGTAAAATTGGATTAGCTCCACGTAATTTAACAAAAGAAGATATTAAATATATTGGTGATCAATACGGATTAGACGGAACTTATCGATATATAAATCCTAGTGATCCTTCGTTAGGATTAGTTTTTAAAGCTAAAGGTTCAGAAGAAGAACAATTAATAAACACTCCTTATGTTACTGCAGAAGATACATACAAATTTTTAATAAATGAAGTTCCTGCAATCGCAGGAGATATTGCTCTTACAGTTTATGGAGCTAAAAAGTTTGAACCTTTATTAAAAGGCGGTGCTAATGTTGCTCCTGGTTTATTCAGACGATCAGGTCAAGTTTTAGGTATTTCAGGTTTATCAGCAGCAGGTGCGGCAGGTGGAGATTTTTTAAGATTAAGTGCAGGATTAGTAGCAGGAGCTCACGATAGAGATTTTATGGATATTTTAAAAGAATCAGGAATGATTGGTTCTTTAGCTTTTGCAGGAACTGCTACGATAGGTATAGCTACAAACATTATTCCTAAAATGTGGAGAAATATTACAGGAAAAGATGTTCCACCTGAGTTCTTCGAAAAAATAGATGATTTAATGCGACAAGCGAGGGCTTCAGAAGGAGGAGCTAATCCAACTAAGGCTAAACTAGTAACTTCTTCTGACGGTGTTTTATATGGCAATATGGGTTCTGTTAAAGAAATTCAAGACGCTATTGTTTTATTAGCAGAACGTACAGGAAAAGAATTTAACCAATACAATCCGACATTGGCTTCGGCTACAGGTCGATTAGAAGCAGCCGATTTAGAAATGGTTTTTCTAAAAAACGCAGACGATCCAGAACTAGCTGCTTTATACCAACAAATTAAGAATGGAAATCAAGAAGTTATAGATCGTTTCCTTCAAGCATTAAACGATGAAGTTGGACCTAATTTAGCAACTTCTGGTGCTACAGGTGCAACAACAAGTCAAGGTATACGTAATTTAGTAGAACAAGATGTTTTAGCTTTTGAAGAAAATTCAAGAGCTGCTGTTACTAATATGCGTAATAATTTAATCGGTGCTGAAGATCCTGCAATAGCGGGTCAAACTTTATTAAAACAAGTTGAAGACGCAAAAGCAGGAGACTCAATGTTTCCTAGAACTCGTACTCGTTTAAATGAGATAAGGGAAAATTATATTAAACCTTTTAATCAAGCTTGGTCGGATGCTTTAAACAACCCTCAGTACGCTGATTTAACAACAGGTGCTGGTTATACAAGAACTCCAGCAACAACTTGGTCTAAAGCAACTAAAAAAGAGTCAGATCAATTATTACGTAGTTTAGATTCTAAGGAATCAAAAGATATTTTAATGCAGATGTTGGGTACAGAAGGTGGAGCAGTTTTAAAAAGATTACAGGGGTTAGGTAAAGAAGGTTTTGAAAATCCTAATTTTACATTACAAGAACTAAATAATGCTCGTGTAGTATTAAATGATTTCGCTAGTAACAATCCTAATTTAAAAGGAGCTGTTCAATACGCTCGAAATTTAGAAAGAGGAATAGAAAAACAAATAAATTCTTTAGTCGATGAAGGAGCTAAAGCTCAAATGGAAGCTCAAGGAATTAAAGTAACTAAAAAATCTTTACGTGAGTATAAACAAAACACAGGCTACGGAGAAGATTTAAAAGGAGCTTGGGCGAATCAAAAAGAAGCGATTCAGTTAAGTAATACAGAAATATTTAGAAGTTTAAATCAACAACAACCTGAAAAAGTTGTAGATTTTTTATTAGGTTCAAGTACTTCAGGCAGTAACGTTAATACTCGAGTTAGTCAACTAATGAAAGTTTTACGTGCAGAAGGGTCTGACGAAGTGTTAGATATACAAAAAGGTATTGCTACTTATGTTCAACGTAATATTTTAGATCAAGCAGATAAAACACCTTTACAAATCGCTAAAGATTATCGTGAGTTTATGAAATTACATAGAGGTACGTTAAAAGAAATATTTGGTGATAATTATAAAATGTTTGATTTTAATCCTAAACAATTCCAAAACAATATAATTAAACAATTAGAGCAAACTGAAAATACTATCGCTAAAATGAGAGCTCGGTTTGGTAGTGCTACTAACCCTAACCCAAGTGCTGCTAATGTTGTAGAGTTGTTATTAGAGACAGGTAAGACACAAAAACTTTCAGGACAAGTACTAGAAGACCAAAGATATTTAATGAGTCTTATAAAAAACAATCCTGAATTAAAAGAACAAATTGCAGCGGTAACTAAACGTTATATAAACCAATCAATTCTTAAACCTAAACAAGGTATTGCAGGTGGAGTCGAAGTGGACCCCGCAGCTTTAAATAGATTACTTACCGAAGGGTTTGGACCTCCTGATGTTACTGGACCTGTATTAACGTTTGATAATTTTATTACACCGTTATTAGGTAAAGAAGGTAAAGAATATATCAAATTATTTAAAACATTTAATAATTTAGTCCAAAGAGAAATAGGACCTGCTACGTCATCAGCAGCAGAACAATCTATTTTAAGAGAAGCACCTGCTACTAAAATCGAATACATTAAAAAGTTTATTATTCCACCTCTTACCCAGTTTGGTAGACGAGTTAACGCGGCAGAAAAAAGAATAAACGAAGGCAGTAAACGTTTTATTGGTGAAATGTTATTAGACCCTGATTTATTTAGAATGACTTTAAATTACGCAGAAGGTCGAGTAAAAGCACAAAACTTTATAAGATTTTTAACTTCATACGGAACAGTCGCTACACAAGATTTAGCTAATGATTTAGATGATTACGATATAGAAACAAAAACACAACCTAAACGTAAAGTTTCAACACCACTAACGGATGAAATTGTAGATACCGCAGCAGGAGCATTTCAATAATGGCTAGATTTAATAACAATATGTTCCAAGACGGATTCGCATACGAAGATTTTGATAGAACAGGTATTATGGATCCTGGAATGGCTGACGTTATAGAAATGCGTAAGGAAGCGAATGAAGCTCGTCAAGGAGCTACTGATCAATATACTGCAGACGTTGCTGATTTTAAAAACACTCAAGCAACCGAAGCTGAACAAGGGATAGCGTCGTTACCTAACGCACCCTCTATGCCAACAGTAGGGACGCCTTACACAAGAGGACACACGGGGCTTGGTGGCAAAGTACCCTTTGTTCCTACTGAACCACCCCCAACTGCGTATAGTGGTGGCTTTTTAAATGTAACCAATCCCGATGCAACAGGCGTGGCTATGTACACCAACGATCCTCGTAGACAATATTATCTTCAAGGTCAATATGATGAGTATTTAAGTTTATTTGATAAATTGCAGCAAAGAGGTGCAGA
>Ga0222715_10002054_pt1 | contig 18670 bp, 8 predicted proteins | sample C33_9DmetaG_FD_165056 | JGI IMG/M metagenome (GOLD analysis project Ga0222715, IMG submission 165056) | Estuarine water microbial communities from San Francisco Bay, California, United States - C33_9D | ecosystem: Environmental > Aquatic > Marine > Unclassified | place: USA: California... | reverse complement strand
TCCGCGTCCACGTCACCCCCACGTCAACCCTACATACTGTTTACGCATACGAGTCCACGTGGCACGCCCACCGCACGGGTCCGGAACACCCACGCCGTGGGCATGCGATGCGTTTTTCTAAAATCGATGTCATCGATGTCTCGCGCGATCGATATCAATATCGATCATTTGCGTACCTCGATCGATATTGATATCGATCGCGCGAGACCTCGTCATCGATCGACCTCGTCCGAGGTTTTGCCGCCGCCGCCGCCACACCGCGACGACATTCGACGACGACGGTGGTGATGTTTACGACGTCGACGACGCGATGCGTGCTCGCGCGCGCGATGACGATGCGGTGCGCGGTGACGCGGGGTGCGGCGCGGGCGACGACGGCGCGCGCGACGACGGGGACGACGACGACGACGACGACACGCGCGCGATTCGTGGCGGCGCGCGCGGGGGCGCATGCGGACGCGAATGACGGCGAGGACGATGGGTCGTACGCGCATTTGCTGTCGCGCGTGGATGCCATGGCGTCGAGTGCGTCGAGCGTGGGGCGTGGCGTGGCGTACGGGGACGACGACGAGGACGAGGACGATGATGAGGATGGGTACGAGGACGACGTCGCCGAGGGGTACGGCGTGGCGGAGGATGACGAAGTCGTGATTAAGGTGAAGGCTGATGCGGATCCGATGGATGTTGGGAATTTTAATATGTCTGATGTCACCGTGGCGGCGTTGCGAAAACGCGGCGTGGATGCGTTGTTTCCGATTCAACAAGCGGTGTTGAAACCCGCGCTGGAGGGGTCGGATGTCGTCGGCCGGGCGAGAACGGGGACGGGGAAGACTTTGGCGTTTTCGTTGCCTGTGATTGAGCGTTTGCTCACGGATGGTGATCGTCGGTCGCGAAATCCCAAGTGTATCGTGCTCGCGCCGACGCGGGAGTTGGCAAAGCAGGTGGAGAATGAAATTTTCATCACCGCGCCGACGTTGGCGACGACGTGCGTGTACGGAGGCACGCCCATCGGACAACAAGAGTCCAAGCTCAGACGTGGTGTGGACATTGTCGTCGGTACCCCTGGTCGGGTGCAGGATTTGATGAACCGAGGAAGCTTGAACTTGAGTGAGATTGAGTTTGTCGTGCTCGATGAGGCGGATCAAATGTTAAACGTCGGGTTTGAAGAGGACGTCGAGGCGATTCTCCAAGACTGCCCCGAGTCGCGTCAGACGTTTTTATTCAGTGCGACGATGCCGAGCTGGGTGAAGCAGATCACGAAGAAGTTCTTGAAGCCTGGCCACGTGGTTGTGGACTTGGTTGGCGATTCCAAGCAAAAGCTTGCGGATACTATTGACTTGATGTCGTGCGCGGTGTCGCACTCCAACCGCACGAGCATCGTCATGGACCTCGTCACCGTATACGCCAAGGATAAGAAGGCTATTTGTTTCACGCAAACCAAGCGCGCGGCGGATGAGCTCACCGCCGCTTTGGGTCGCCGCATCGCATCTGAAGTGCTTCACGGTGACATTGCTCAAGCGCAGCGCGAGCGCACGCTTCAACGATTCCGCGATAACCGGTTTACGGTGCTCATCGCCACCGACGTCGCCGCCCGCGGTTTGGATATTTCTGACGTCGACCTGGTGATTCACTACGAACTTCCCAACGACGTCGAGTCGTTCGTGCACAGATGCGGCCGTACGGGTCGCGCTGGGCAAAAGGGTGCGGCCATCGCCATGCACACCGACCGCGAATCCCACATGATTCGTCGCATTAAAAAGGAAACTGGCGCTGAATTCAGAGCCGTCGGCATCCCGAGCTCGACCGAAGTCATGGATGCGTGTGCCGTGACGGCGTCCAACTTGCTCGCTAAGGTTGATGACGAACTTTTGCCGTACTTTACCCCCGCCGCAAAGCGTTTGTTGCCCGATGTCGTCGACACGGAGGTGTTGAAGACACTCTCCGCCGCGCTCGCCGCGCTCAGCGGACACACCGAGGCGCCGCCGCCGAGATCTTTACTCACTGGTGCGCCAAACTCGTGCACGTACATGGTGCTTGACGTGAACGGTACCGAGCCCGCGATTCGCGCTGGCGATTTACTCCGGGCATTGACTGAAATCGATCGCAAGCTCGCCGATGGATGCGGTAAAATTCGCTTCATGGAGGGACAAAACGGCATGTGCTTTGACGTCGACGCGGCGTACATGTCTGATTTGGAATCCGTTTCCGATTTGAATGGCTTTGAGTTGAGTGTGTGCACGCAACTACCTGAACTCATCGCTGAACAAAGCCGTGCTCCGCGCAGCGGTGGATTTGGCGGCCGAGGTGGTCGAGGCCGAGGCGGAGGCCGAGGCGGAGGCCGAGGAGGCGGCTTCGAGCGTCGCGGCGGCGGCGGCGGCTACAGCGGTCGAGGCGGTGGTTACAGAGGTGACCGTGACGGTGGTGGTGACCGTGGGGGCTTCCGAGGTCGTAGCGACGACGGCGGCGGTTTCCGTGGCCGCAGCGACGACGGTGGCGGCGGCTACCGCGGACGCGGAGGCGACGGCGGCGGCTACCGCGGACGCGGAGGCGGAGGCGATCGTGATGGCGGTGGATACCGCGGTGGCGAACGTAGCGAACGCCCGCGACGTTCTTACGGTGACGACGGCTACGCCCCTCGTGCGCCCGCGCGATCGGGTGGCTCGAGCTGGGGCGGATGGTCTGAATAAAATAAAGCAACCGACCCATCCCCGTCGTCGCCCGCTTGCAGCAGCGAACCTGTACCAGACATTTTTTTGCCCTCATCGTGCCGCGATTGCTAGGACTATTACATAGATGCCGAACGCACACGACGCATCCATTCGTGTACGTATTCAAACTGTTTCTGTACGACTTATAATGAATCATTTTCCAAAATTTCCCCAAAGCTATCCGCTTTCAACGCCGCGCCAGAGCGTAGCTCACCCTCACACCTCGTCGCTCGCCCCGACCGCGCGCGCATCGAGCGTCACCACGTCACACATCACCATGATCCCGTCGCCATCCCTGGCGTCCCGTGCGCCGAGCGGCGGTGTCCTCGCCGCCGCTGCCGTCCCCGTTCGAGGGTCTCGCCCACGCCAACTCGGGACGTCAGCCGCGCGAGCTCACCCGTCTGTCGTCGCGCGCGCGCGCGGGTTCGACGCCAACGACCCGCTCACGTGGAACCAATCCCCTGGTGCGGTCGAGGATGACGACGACGCCTCCATGTTCGCCGATGCGGCGGCGCCAGTGGCGGATATTCAATCGCTTTCAGACGCCGACTTGGCTGAGCTCGTGGGCGCGAGCGGCGCCTACGTGCCGCAAATGGTGGATGACGACGCGTTCGCGGCGATGACGGCAGAGATTGCGTCGTCTCGCGCGCCTGAAAATGCGGCTGAGGCGATTGCGGTGGGAATTAAGGAGTATGCGGATGGTTTGTATGCCGACGCGTTGGCGACGTTTACGAGCGCGATGAGCAAGCCGGGGAGCGGGCCGGTGAGGTATAGAAAATCGCTCGTGGCCCCCGCGGGGCCGAGTTTGGGATTTAAGCCTCGGGAATTATCTGCGGGAGAGGAGATCGCTATATGGTATAACAGCGCGTGCTGTTACGCGAAATTAGAAAACGTCACCGAGGGATTGGCGGCGCTGAATAAGGCGCTCGAGAGAGGATACGACGAGTATCCCGCCATTCGTCGCGACGCCGATATTGAAATTCTGAGACGTGATCCGCGTTTCGAAGGTATCATGGCGAGGTACGAGCCCCAAGGTGCGATTGGTAAGCTGTTTGACGCGATGAATGGACCGAAACGCGGCGAGTCTATCATGAGCGGTTTCGCGGCGATGATGAAAAAGAAGTAAATGCACAGAAACGTCTCGATTGCCTCCGCGTGTAATTCTATCTACAATTTGCTAAGTCTTTGAAAGCAACGCGCCCACGAGGAACGCGAGGAACGCGAAAATGATGGACGGTACATGCTCTTGTCGCATGACGAAAAGCGCGTCGGCGTTTGCCGATTTCTTTTCAAGCTCCGACGCCGCCCGCGTCCCAGGTGGCGGTTGCGGCTTGAGCGCGTCGGCGAGCGACATCGGTTTGTGCGCTTGCGCTGATGCTGCGGCGGTAGCGGCGACATTCTTCTGCATCGCCGCGAGCGCGTCTTTTGCATGGCTCCAAGCGCGTTCGCATTCAGCCTGCGCCGACTTCGCCGCCGCTTCGGCGTGCACTTTAGCCATGACTTCAATTTCCAGTCGATTGATCACTTGTTGCACCGCCTCTTTCGCCGTTTGTTTCGCGTGCGCCAAATCGCGTTTCAATCGCACGCACAACTCCTTCAACTTGTCATACTCTGATTTAGGCACCATCGGGTCGGCGCGTTCGTGAATCATCGACATCGCACCGCCTCTGTACGATGGCTGCTGATAGAGCGACCGCGCCCGAGTCGCGTAGCCGTCGCGCGCGGGCGAGCCGATTTCGCTCACCGGACGAGAGTCCCCAGGGCGGTCTACTCCGTAAGACGCGACTGCTTGCCACGCTTCGGCCGCGGCGGTGGTGGCCGCCGCGACTTCATCGCGCAGTCGTTCATTTTCTTCCGTCAAATCACGTGTTCGCTCATCAACAGCCGCGCGCGCTTGCTGCTCAAGCCATTGTTGACCGCGACTATCCGCGCTCGGCGCTAATGTATCCTTTGCGCTGCGCTGGCTTTGTTCGAGTTCACGTTCGAGTTCTTCTACGCGAGATTCGCTTTGCTTGAGCTCACCCACGAGTCGCGCCACCTCGTTGGTTTTCGCCTCAACGTCTAACAATCCATCGCGAAGTTTTGCGTTGCTCGTTTCCAGAGCGAGCGTGAGCTCGCCGACGCGCGTTTCGCTCGCACCCTTTGTGCTCGACACTTGCGCCAATTCGAAGTCTTTTGCCGCGAGCTGTTCTCGAAGGCTCACTGCTTCCTCTTGGTACGACTTGCCTTTCTTTACAGCGTTGGCAAATTTTGTCTTGGCTGTTTCCACCGAGCTCTTGAGCGCGTCCATTTCACTTTCGTACGCTTCCAAGTCGTCCCGAAGCCGCGCGAGCTCCTGCTGCGCCTCGTTAAAAGACGATAGTTGCGATTGCAAACGTTCAAGCTCGTCGTCACGTGCGGCGAGCTCGCCGCGCGCGCGCTCAAACGCCACATTTGCAGCGTCAAGCTCTGTGGAAATTTTGAAAAGTTGAGTACTCGACTGCGCGCTTTGGGCGGCGAGCTCCGCATCGAGCTCGTCGGCTCGAGCTCGCGCGCGTTCCAAATCGTCACTCAACTGTCTCGATTCCTCCGCGCCGCTCGTGCTCGCGTTCCGCGCGCCTATCAGTTGTGTTTTGAGCTCGTCTAACTCGTGTTGAAGTCTCGTGGCGTCGTCTTGAAATCCCTTACCTTTCTTGACCGCGTTGTCAAACTTTTGCTTTGACTTTTCGACGACGGCGCCGAGTCGCTCAATCTCAGCGTCTTTGGCGCTCAAAGACGCCTCCAGTGTCAGCAATTGAGATTGAAATGCGTCTAATGCGTCTGCGTCATTCATCCGAAGCGCGGTCATCTCAGCCAACTCGATATCTCGACTTTTGATTTGCGCGCGAAGACTTTCGAGTTCGGCGTTCGTCGCGCTCGCCATCTGCGCTTCGCTCTGCCTCTTTGACTCAATGGCTGCGGATAACTCAGCGGATTTCTCTTCAAGCTCGCGACGGAGTCGAGCAGTTTCTTCCTGGAAGCCCTTACCTTTTTTCACTGCATTATCAAACTTTTGCTTGAACTTATCCGATTGTTCACTGATTTTGATAATTTCGGCGTCTTTGGCGCCGACCGCCGCGGTGAGCGTCGCCAACTCGTTTGTCAAAGACTCCGTTGCCGCTTGTAATTCCTCCTCACGCGCTCTCAACGTTTGATCGGCCGCACTCGAGGACGCTTCTAACTCTTCAACTTGACGTCGCAACGACGCGATACTATCTTCGTGCGTCTTTGTCATCGCTTCCACGTCCGCCTTCGCCCTTTGCGCATCCTCGACGTGGCGTTTCAACGCCTGACACTCCTCTGTACTCTTTGCGAGCGCGGCCGCCGCGTCATTTTGAGCATTGGATGTCATCATCGCATCGAGCTCGGCGGTTTTATCCTCGAGCTGCCGACGCAACTGCGCCGCCTCATCTTGGAATGATTTACTCTTCTCCTCCGCGGCTCTGAGCGTCGTCTTACTCTGCTCGACGTCCGCTTGAAGTCTCTTCGCCTCGACGTCATTATTCTTTTGCATGGTCTCAATGGCGTCCGCGTGTTCCTTGTTGAGCGACTCGATGGCATATGCGTGCTCTGTTTTGAGCGACTCCACGGCACTTTCGCTGTCACGCATTGACGATAATTGCGCAGTCAGACGCGCAATTTCCTCGTCGCGGGCTTGCGCAGTCGTCGTCATCTCGTCCCGCTCCTGGGTCAATCGCTCTTCAACCTGGGCAAAGTCTTCAGCCTTCTTCGCGAGTGCGTGCGACTCGTCAGTGACACTCGTTAACTGCGCGTGCAACGATTCGCATTCCGATCTCAGCTGTGAAATCGTCTTCTCCGCTACGGCGGCGTCTTGTTGCGCCATTTGGAGCTCTTCGCGCGCGGCGTGAAGCTCTCTCAGTGTTTCTTGTGACGCTTCCTGCGCCGGTGCTGGACTTTCCAACGCCTTTTCAGCAGCAGCCATCATTTCTTCTACGGACATTTCTGGTTTCTGCGCGGCATCTAAAGCCTCGCGAGTGCGCTCGAGTTCGGCGGAGAGTTCTTCGCGTTTGGCATCCTTGTCTCGCATCGCCGCCTCGAATTCGTCTCGCGCCGTCTTAAGTTCGCCTTTCAACTCGTCTAATTTTGTCTTTTGCTTGCGCGCGATAGTTTCCATTTTTTCGCACTTTGCGCGCAATGCCGCGTCTCCTGCTCCTTGTGACGAAGAGCGCTCGCGTTCCAACGTCTCCTCCAGTTCTCGCACGTAATTTGACCGCTTCTTATCCGCTTGTTTCAATCGCAAACTTTCGTCTCGAGCATCTTTAAGCGCTAAACGTAACCGCGTTAATTCTTGAAAATGTCGTTCTTCAACATCATTCGATGCAACCTCTGTCGTGGCGTCTTCCACCACTGTCGCACTTTCGTCGTCGTCGCGAGCGAAACCGTCAAACACGTCGTCGTCTCGACTCGTCGGCGCCACCTCGTCGAGACGCTCGGCGCTGAAATTCCTGGTCAGCAACAACTCCTCGCCGCGGCCGCGCGGACTCAACACATCACCACTCGGAAGCTCCCATCGTACGATTTGCGATGACGCCGTGCCCGTGTATAAAACGCCCGCGTCAGCGTCGAATGCGAGCGCTCTGACGGCGCCCGCCTTGGTGCTCGGGCACTCAAACATCAACCGCCGCGCTCGAACGTCCCACACCAACGCGCGTTGATCCGCGCCCGCGGCGCACACGATGCCCGGAGCAATGTTGATGACATTGAACACTGCGCCAGTGTGTTTACCTCGTACATTCATCTCTTCTGGCGGACCGAGCAATTCACCTCGCTCGTTGACGTACCACGCCAAGACTCGGCCATCCGCTCCGGCGGTGACGATGACGCCGTCGTTATCGCACACGCCGTAAATCGCCCCTCGATGACCTCCATCTTCGGCGCCAAACGTAGCGACTGGGCGACCAGCGCGCATTTTCCAAATGGTCAACGTCCCATCCTCGGCGCCGCTCGCGACGAATTCGGCGTCTGGATCCGCTGGATGCGTCCATCCGCTCACGCAGCGCACGCAATTCGGCTCGACGGCGGCGGCTTTCGCCTTGCCCAATCCGACGACACCGCCGCGCTTCTTCCTCGGCGACGCATCGGCACCACCTGCATTGATTGCGTTCTCACTCAGAAATTCTCTCGCGGCGACACCAAAACGCCACGTCGGATATAACGCGACGCATTCGCCGTCGGCGCCGCGTTCGCCGTCGGCTAAATCCCACACAAAAATTCCGCCTCGCGCGTCGCCGCCGACGATGAGTCCACTCTTCGGTAACACGCACAGCGCCTCAATCGTACACGTGGGACCTTCCATGGTCATCGTGACGCGCCCGGTGGTTAAATCTCGCGCGTGCACGCGCCCATCCGTCGATGAACACGCCGCGACCGACGCGCCCGTCGACGACCGAGCCGCGCGCACCGACGCCACCGCGACGTCGGTCTCGAACGCCTTCGTTTGCGACATCAGGCGCCCGCTCGAGGTGTTCCACGCGCGTAAACCACCATCGTCGGAGCCAGACAATAGCGTGGCGTCCGGGGCGACGCATAACGCGCGCGCGGCGCCGGTGAGCTTGTCTAGGACCAGAGCACCAGATGCGGTGAGCGTTTGGGGCGCATCGTCCTCACCGTCGCGCGCGGCGTGCGCGGCGAACGGGAGCGTGTGCGCGGCGTCGGTGACTGTTTTCTTTATCAGTGACAGCATCGAGCGGCGGCGTCGGCGCGACGCGCGGCGCGGAGCTGCGTGCGCGTGACTGGCGAGATAACGGCTTTTTGGATTTTTCAAGCGCATTTATGTCGCGGGACGCCGGGACACAACATTGGATGCGAATGCGGTGTACAAATGCGCTGTGAGTGATGGAACATGACAAAGAAATAATGGTTTGGCTAACTGGGGTTGGGATTTAGGGCGATGGCGGCGAGGAGTCATCGCCGCGGACGCTGCTCGACGCGCTATTCGCCGGGACGTATTCTCGTCGGAGCACCGAGGCGAGCTTGTTGACTTGGTGTTCCATGGAGTCCATGTACGCTGCGGCGCCGCGGCGAAGGCCAGCGGCGGTTTCGGGCGACGTGTCATTGAGTTCGCAGCCGAAAATATCCGCGATCGGTTGAAAACGATAGTAGGAATCCTTTGAGCCGAGAAGATGGCGAATTGTGGCGTCTACTTGATCGACATCGCACGTGGCGTGAATTGTGTTATCCAACCATCCTGGATTACGCGCACCGCGCGCATGTGGCACGGACGCACCTGTGCCTAGGGATACCACGCACAACGGTCGTGACTGTGAGAATAATCGTCGAGCTTCGAAGACAGCGACCGCCGTTGGATTGTTACTCGCGATTGCGCCGTCGATAAGTCGAAGTTCAGATTGCACATGTGTCGGTGTTTTCTGCGCGTCGTACTTCACGACATCGTCTTCGACAGCCTCTGACGCTCGCGTGCCTGGGGATTCTTTACTGTTTGCACCGCTAGCGCTGGCTTCGCCTTGACGCTGTTCGGAATCAGTCTTTGCTTCGCATGCGCAACCACCTGTGCCTCCTATTTCTTTATCAATCTTGAGCTCTTCTAGATACCAAGGCGCCGCGGTCGTCGCGCGAATAGACTGAACGAGACTCGCACGATGCTCGCCCGGTAACCTCCCGAGATGCCCTTTCGCTTGACCGTCATGGTGATACGAGCGCATGAGGAACGTCGTCGTCGGCGAACGGCTCACCAGTCGAGAAACCAACGCTACGCGTGGCGGTGGGAAACGTGAAGAATACCATCTCGGGTGAGACGCGATCGTATACAATGGCTTTTCAGCTTCACCGTCGAGCGCCTTATTGAGCATAATTTCAAAGTTCCGTGCCTCTTCTTGACCGCGTTGGAACGCCTTGTACACCTGCGTGATGTATGAATCCTTCTTGGGGAATATCTCATCACCCATGTTCGTGTACAGCTCGTTTAATTCTTCAGTAGTCATGCGAAGTAGCCCCGTTCCTACCGCTATGATGCCTCCAGTAGAAGTCCCGACGATTAAATCGAAGCAATCACCGACGCACCAATTTTGCGTAGCCTTGAGGATGCGTTCGAGCATCACCAACGTAGCGATGCCACGCATACCACCGCCGTCCAGACTGAGAATACGAATTGGTTTTTCGTTCGCATTCGGCGATGTCGGATCCACATTATAAGCACGATCCAGCAATTCAGCGCCGTGGTCACCGAGTGCAGTCACGAGCCGCATTGCGCGAGTCCATTGCGAAACGCCACCTTCAACGTTTGCGCTTCGCCAGGCATCCAGATGTGAATCATCGCCCATCGGGGGAACTTTAACCTTTTCTTTCAGCTTCTGCAACGCCGCGATATTATCCGATTCTTCGTCCGGCTTCTTGTTCTCGTCCGTTTTACTCTCGTCTTTGCTAGGCTCACCCGTGAATGTCACACGACGAATAAGCGCCGCAAATCCTTCCCCTGCAGACTGCGAACTCGGAGATGCCACAACTTCTTTTGGTAGTAATACTTCGTCAGCGCTGAATTTAAACCTTCCTCTGAACCTTCCGGCGCTCGGTGGATTGGCTTTCGGCTCAATAGGCGGCGGTCTATCCGCGCACGCCTCTGCAAGTTTGTGGCCGATTCGCATCGCCAATTGTTGCGCAAGTCCAACAGTCGGTTGGGTCAGCTTGACATCGATGACGAATGTGCAATCATCAGTACTCGATACTGCGGATAACAACGACTGCTCATCAACGACAAATGCCGGAATGTTCGTCGCTGTATCGAAATTCGGACTCGCCAACAATGGCTGCACCGCAACGCATGAAGGCGTGCGCATCGGCCATACAAAGATGACCGCTCGCGCTCCGCGTTCGCGTGCGCGCCAAACCAAGCGAGGCGCTTGCCGAATCATAGCAACATGCGCATCCCAGTTTCTATCTTTTGAGCACAACACAACAATCCCCCCGTCAAATGGCATTTCATCCGCCTCGAGCCAATACTTGTCAATTGTCGTCGGTTTCCTGGCGACCGGCGTGCAAACCTCAGAAGCATCCTGCTTTTCGGCATCGTTGCCTTTGTCAATTTTAGCATCGATCATGGTCCAGTCTTTATCACCGTCTTTATCAGGTGATTCGCCGCCTTCCCATATATCATCGTAAGCCTTAAGTATTTTTTGCGCCGGTGTCATGGGCGGCGAAGCATCCTTTCGCATTCGCTGCTTCCGAGGCAATTCAACAAAACCATCGCGATCTTTGGGTGCTTCGATATCAAGGATGTACACTTCACCCTCTATACGCGCAACATCAGACACATTGCAAGACAAACTTGAACGAAGCGCAGTGAATGAGGTGGAAATATCCTCATGCTTTGCCGCGATGCAAACTGTGGCCAAGTCGGTGAGCGCCATGTGCTCCGCTAGGGACGCCATGGACTGACGAGTTTCATTGCCGAAGAAAGTCGAACTTCCATTCCAAAACGCGTGAATAATGCGCAAAGCTGATTCTGCTGCACCTCGTCTGATGCATTCCGCATACAACGCAAAATTGTCAACTGTCAAGAGTTTGAGGAGCGACTTGACGTATGCCTTGTCCAGAACTTCAAGCTTATTGTGCGTGCCGGTATCACTAATGCACGCACAAACGCGCTGCGCAAGGTACTCAACTGCACCGGCGTTGACACATTCTGCCGCTGCTAAAGCTCCCCGTGTTAAAATAATACCGCCCAAAAGCATATCCACACTTGGAACAAACGTTGCATTCGCACTCGGTGACAGCGAATATTTTACAAGCGAGCGAACCAAGTTGTATACGCTCACTCTTGAACCACTCGTGCTATCGAAAATCGCACTCTTCGTGTCAACCATGAGTTGTGAGTAACGGTTCAATCTACCCGCTTCGTCCATTACGCCCCAGCCTTCTTCAGAAAAGTCTTTCCATGGGACAAAGAAATCCGATGCACGCTCTTTTGTACCGCGCTGTACTAACGTTGGAAACCATCCTCCACTTGCATGAGTAAGTGTGGCTCGAATGGATGCCTTGCCTTTCGACGGCCCGACGTCAATCCACGTATGAACTTTGCTTTTCGCATTTCCATGAGATAGCACTGCTAAAGCGAGCGGCTTGTCCGCCAACGACGTTGCATTTTGAATGGCCAAAGTTGTTTCGTCGTTCGTGTCATCTGCACCGAGTATACCAACAATAACGAGCTGCAAAGCTTTGGTTACTTTTTCAGCAAGCTTTGGCGCGCCACCAGCCCATGGCCCACATGTTGTAATACACAACATGTGTTCTGCGACGCTTTTCCGCGCAACGTCGACTTCACCGCCGTCAAAGAATGCCTTCATGAATGATTGTAGAGCTAATTCGATGTCTTTGGCGCGTCGCGCGCCTCCACTAGTATCCCAATTCTTTTCATACACCGGTTTGAAGTCGTCCGATCGAACAATGGCGACGTTTAAACCGGGATCGTGCCGCCAACCATCGGTGACTTCAGCAGTCTTCCAGAGTCCAGCGCTTACATCTTCCTCAATCGCGAGTTCCTTCATACCGATATCAGCGACGTCCTTGAGCTCTTCACCATCCTCTTGTTTGGCATCTTCTACCTTTACAGGTACGTACCGAGCGTAGTGGCCATCAGCGGAGCAAATACTTCGCGAACTCGTCAATTGAGATGGATAACCGCTCGCGGTGATTTCAATACGGGTAGAACGCATATCCACACTCACCCTCGACGTAATATAATCAGCCATCGCATCTGAATCATCACCAAACGCACAAAGCCCGACGCTACACATTCTGTTCGGAAGCAACTTTACCCTTTTGCATCGCTGTTTAATTTCCACATCGGACACGTGGCACAACACCCGCGCATCCTTGGTGTGCGTCTTCACACCGCTCTCTGCTGCGAGCATAAAAGCCTGCGATACGACCGCGCTGACATCTTCTCCTTCACCTATGTCCGGCACGATGTCAATCGCGAGTTTCCATCCATCTTCTGGGGCATAATCTACTGGTATCGCGCGCGCGTCCCACTCAACCGTCGCTTCGCCCGCGCTCGTTCGCGTCACCCGAACTTTCTCCGCAATCACAACATCAATCGTCATCTCAATCGCCGGTCGTGCATTTGGTACTGTTGCTTTTAGCGCGTAATCTCCGCTAGGCAAATCGCTCGTGACTTTCCATTTCAGCTTTCCGCGTCCGTCTTCGTTGAAGACGCAGCGTCCGAGCGCTACGTTTTTCCCACTTCGCATCCACGCCGACTGCCCTTGCAGCGCCACGTCACACTCGGCGTATTCCCCGGCGACGCGCTCGATATCGATGTCGACATCGGCATCGTGCTCCCATACTTTACCGATGCGAGGTCGGATGAATGCTAGCGTCATCACGACGGTACGTCTCGTACCAGTGAGAGAGTAATCCAGAAGTCAAAATCAAAATCTGCGCGTTCGAGACTGTATGCGCGTCGTCGCGAGCGTGCGGTATCGACGCAACCCGCGCGCGTGTGCTTCGCGTATTTGCGTGACGGGTTTAATGCATCATTCGCGCTCGAGGGTGCGGTTCGACGGGAAAAGCTGTGTCGTTTTGAACGTGCGAGTCAGCGAGTGAGGAATATTACAGTTGGCGCCGCGGCTTAAAAGGTTGAAATTCAACGTTTGTTGCATAGTGTCTAAGCGACAGCTAGAGAGAAACAGAGAGAGTAGTAGTAAGACACGCACGAGTGATTAGCCTAGAAAACTCAAAAGGCTTGAATCGAGAAGATTTGGGTCTTCGCCGCCCGGGCTGCGCTGTTGTTGTTGCCCGCCTTGATGGGCGTCGGGTGATCCGATGCTCATACCGTTCATGCCGGCCGAGAGTCCATCGGCGGGATTAGACCACATCCCCGGTGCCGTACTCGGAGAAGTGCCACCGAACGCACCCCAGTTAGCGCCGGGATTGAGATCGGAGCTAACGCCCAAACCGCCAAGGCCCCAGTCGGCACTCACCATAGAGCCTTGCTGCTGTTGCGCGCCACCATCCCATGTGCTTTGCGTGCCCCATTGTGACGACGCCACAGGAGATGTACCCCATTCGCCACCCATGCCCGAGAACAAACCTCCAGATTGAAGGTTTTGCGATGACGCGTCGGCGGCAAATACGTCGCCTAGTGGCAACGAGCTCATGCCAGTCGTCGCGCCCATTGGTTCCCAGTTACTGTTCGCCGGACTCCACCTAGCAGGCTGTGCCGTTGGTTGTGGCGTTGGCGCTACTACTGGCGGAGCGCCCTTTGGCGCATCTCCCCAAGTGCTAGCGCTTCCGATGGCCGAACCTTGAGTTGCCCACGCTGGTTGCTGAGACTGTGCTAGCGGCTCTTGCACCGCGCCGTATCCCGCCGGAGGCCGGGGGCCAGGCGGGAGGGGCGGTGGACCACCACTGGACTGTCCTTCTTCTTTCAGTCGTCTAGATTGTTGAGATGCAGCCAGTGGAGTTGGACCCGATGCGAAACCCGGAGGCATCGAAGAAGTGCCAGCGTCCGCCCTTATGCCAGGCACCCGCATAGCCGGCGCCGCGGCCCAAGAAGGCGGCGATCCAGATGGCGGGTAAGGCCTTGCTGATTGCGACTGCTTGTACTTTTCCTCAACCAGCATGGATGCCCTATCTTCCTCGGCTTGTAAGCGTCTAGCGAGTTCTTCGTCCGTCTCTGGGAAACCACCACCGATGGTTGAACTACTCGTCGTTTGTTGCGATCCTGGTTGCTTGGCTAGTTCTTCAGCTTTCGCGCGCTCTTTTTTCTTCTTGCGCTGTGCAGCTTTCTTCGAAAGCCCCTCACCTGCGCTAGGTTCAGCCTTGACCGCGTCTGGCTTTTTTGACGCTTCGAGTCTTTTCCGAATCGCTTCCATCTCAGCCATCTCGCGCTCAGCAGCTTCCTCAGCAGCTTTGCGAAGCGCAGCTTGACGTGCCGCCGCTTCGTCTACTGCGGACGCCGCGTTACCTTGCTTTTCTGCCGCCGCTGCTCGCTCTCGCTCTTCTCGCTCTGCTTGCTCCTTCGCCGCGCGCTTCTTCGCCTTTTTGCCCATTCCAGCTTCTACTACGGCGGTATCATCTTTGGCGGATGATACGACTTGTTTCCCAGCATTTCCCGTCGGTGCGCGTCCGGATGTGACGTATGCACTTTCTACGCTATAAGGTCCCCATTCGGTGACTTCGCCGCTGGATTCGTCGACGCGGCCAACCCTCGCTTTAAAACAATACTTTGTCCCTGGAAGCAAGTCACTCACAGTGATGATGGTTTTCCCCTTCACCGAAGTAAAGACGGAGTAGTTCTGTTCCTTGTCTTTCTTGAGGCTAAGCTCCCAACAACGGTCTTGCGGTAGCGTTTGTGTGGTTGACTTGGTACGGTACAAGTTGAGCGTGATTGTTGAATCTGTTCGCGTCACTAACGTTGGTCTCTGAAGCTTCTCTAGCGGTTCAGCAGCACGTCTAGCTTCGTTCTCTTGCTTGGCCAATTCTGCTGCATAGCGCGCGGCCTCCTTGCGCATCTGCTCCAAATGCTCAAATAGCTGATCGTCGGTCATGCTCGGGCGCCCTCCCCCGCTTCCAGAGCTTTGACTATCGCCCGGTCTACCGAACCATTTGCCAGGCATTCCTCGACTACCGCGATTTCCACCCCAGCTCGACGGTAGCGGTTCATTCCCGAAAAAGTTGTGCAAATCAGTGTACTCATCGTCGTCATCCGAGTAGTCGTCCATGTCGTCCTCGTCCTCGTCGTCGTAGTCATCAAGGCTCGGCAACGAATCGCTCTCACTTTCGTCATCGTCGTATTCCCCACTGCTCACGTCGTCGTCATCAAAACGCTGACCAAACGCACCAGGAGGCGCGTTGGGGCCTCCATTTCGACCGAACCCACCACCAAAGAAGAAACTCTCAAAGAAACTCGCCGCGAAGTCGCGCATGTCCTCCGCGCTCTCAAACCTGTCGCCGAGCTCAGCCCCCAAGTCGCGACCGCTCAACCCGTAATCGCGCGTCAGCGTCTCATACGCTCGGACGACTTCTCTAAACTTCCGTTCCGCGTCTGGATCACCGCGATGCTTATCAGGGTGATGCCTTAACGCTAACCTTCGATACGCCAGTCGCACCGCGCTCGCGTCGTCATCCCCGCGCACGTCGAGCACTCGCATCGCCTCATCGCGTCTCGCGCGGCGATTCCCCGCGTTGGCGTCGGCATCGTCCCACACCCCATCATCGTCGTCGTCTCTACCGCGCGCATCGACGCTCGAGGGCGCCTGGCGCCCAGGCGCGCGAGACATGTCGTCGTCGCTGGGCGTCTGACGCGGTCAGATCGAGCGACAATCACCGCCCGCGCGTCGCGTCTCGCGCGTCTCGCGCCCGCGCGTCGCCGGTAGATGCGACACGAGAAGCCCCTAAGCGCGTTCGAGCGGGCGAAGGTTGCGCACGCGGTCGTGCGCGCGCGTGTGTGAGGGGTGATTGGCGCGCGAGCGATGGAGAAGCCAAAGTCAAACTCGGAGGCTCGAACGCGTCTGACGGATGACGCTTCTCGCGCGAGTCGCGCCTGTGCGGGCGCCACGGGCGTGAATATGCGCGAAAATAGAAACCTACGTGCGGTTCGTGTGATGCGTGACGCGCAGTCGCGCGCGTGCGTGGATTACAAATGAAAATTAAAGCCCAAAAAAACGCTCGACGCATTCGGCGGTTCGCGTCGCTTTGTTCCTACCATCGCTTCACCAAGCCGAAGAGCAAATTCATGAATTCGAGGGGATTCCCGCGCTTGTTACCACCAACCATGGTCCCGTTCGCGATGGCTTTCTGCTCTGCGAACCAGTATCGCCAGCCGACGAGGAACGCGCCGGTGACCGCCATTGAAACGACGACAAACGGTCCCGGAGGTAGCGCACCCTTCCCGATCGCGCGCAGCGCCAATCCAGCGGGAATGCCCACCGCCCATGACTTCGCCGCGCACACCGCCGCCTCGCCTGGCTCATCCCCGCGCGCCTTGGCGCCAAACGTATCCCCCACGCCCATGGCGCCAAACCAACCCGCCGCGAACGGCGCCGCCGTCGCCAACACGTCGCTCACAAACAACCCTTCGCCGTGATTGCCCCGTCCGATCGCCGCGAACACCACGAGCGCCAACACATCACCACCCACGAGCTGCGCGCGACGAAATACGATTTCGCTCTCGGTTTCCGCCACCGCCGGCTTGGCCACGCCTTGAAACTTGGTTTCACCGAGCGGAATCACTTTAATGTTCATCGCCGGTGGCGCGCTCCCTCGCGCGCCGACGTCGCCCGGCCCGGCGCCGAGCGGCGCTTGAACTTCGCGCGTGTCGCTCGCATCGCGCTTGACGAAGCGTCCAACCTTTGCGGGCGCGCTCGTGCTCGCTTCAACGTCGTTCGGCGCCTCACCATCGCTCACCGCGCGCGGCGTCGTTATCCGCGTCGCGCGTCGCCCGTGGCGTCGCCCACCGCGCGCCGAGGCGCCGAACGCGCGCGCGATGTGTGGTGCGTCGATCGCGGGCGACGCGCGGGCGAACATCGCGTCGGCGTCGGCGTGTGACGCGCGTTCTGAGCGACGTCAGAGTGCGCCTCTCGCTATCGCACGCACAAAACCACCGCCTTTCGCGCGCGCGCATCGCATCGCGTCGCGACAGCTCGCCCGCGCACGCATCGCGACGCGCGTCATGCATCGCGTCGTCGCCGCGCGTCGCGCGCTGGCGGCCGCTGCCGCCGTCGCGACGTCATCAAGTGTCCCGCTGGCGACGCGCATCATCATCGCGCCCGCCGCCGCCGCCGCGACGACGACGACGCTCGCGCGCGAGGGCGCGACGGCGCGACGCGCGTTCTCGTCGTCGGCGTCGTCGCACTCGGCGTCGACAAAGTCGCGCGTCGACGCGCTGAACGATATGTTTGTCGAGGCGCGAGAGGAGATTGAAAGCGCGCAAGAGAGCGTGGGCTCGACGTACTTTAACGACGATTACGACATCGCCAAGGCGTGCGTGGACGACGTGGTTCGCGCGTGGGAGGAATTATTGGCGAGTATGAGCGATGAGAACGACAAGGCGGCGATGCGACGGTCGATGGGGTTGAAGATTGAGCAGCTTAAGGGGGAATTCGCGTTGCTCGACCACGCGCACGACGACCACGATTGAGGACGTCGTCGCGTTAATGCGCGTGTGTAGGTGCGGAAAAATTGTGGAAAATTATTTTATCAGTAGACGGCGTCGTTGCCGGTGCGTGTAGTGTGATTGCATTGATTTTGTTACCCTCGCGTTGGGGTCCCGGGGAGCCGAAAAAAAGACGTCTAAATTTAGCGAGCGCGCGAGCGATACGAATAGACGCGGCACAAGACGCCGCCATGGGTGACCGCGCGAGTTCTTTTTCAATCTCACGCAGGACGGTGTTTGGATTGGATATTGGAATACGCGATGCGGTGCAGTACATCGATCACGGGTCGGTGGTGTATTGCGCGGGCAAGTCGGCGGTGGCGTACGACGTCGCGCGCGAGACGCAAAAGTTTCTCCAAATTGCTCGAAATGTGCGGGAGATTACCGCCATCGCCACGCACGTGGCGACGTGTACGATTGCGTTGGCGACTTTAGATGACGATGGGGCGCAATCGATTGCGATCTATGACGCGCACTCGCTTAAAAGAGAAAAGGTGATGACTCGGTCCGACGTCAAGCCGCGACGGGTGGCGGACGCGTCGCCGGCGCCGGATGCCATTGGTTTTGATGGTTTAGCGTTTTCGAAAGATGGCGCGTCGTTACTCGCGTACAGCACCACTGAACATGCTCTCGTCGTGTGGTCAGTGCGCGATGGGACGTGCGTAGAACTTCCCCGCCCGAGGCAATTCTCAAGCGGAGCCGACTCGACGACGTCGCGGGACGGCGACGCGAGTCAATCCGCGTCAAACGCGCACACGCAAATCACGCACGCGTTGTTTTCGCCACACGAAGATGACGTCATAAGTGTGGT
>Ga0222715_10002047_pt1 | contig 18688 bp, 20 predicted proteins | sample C33_9DmetaG_FD_165056 | JGI IMG/M metagenome (GOLD analysis project Ga0222715, IMG submission 165056) | Estuarine water microbial communities from San Francisco Bay, California, United States - C33_9D | ecosystem: Environmental > Aquatic > Marine > Unclassified | place: USA: California... | reverse complement strand
AATATCATACCGATATCCGCTAGTCATGGTGAAGGTATAGCATCTCTAATAGAGGATATCAGCTTTGACTGGCCTCCACTCAATCAAACCACAGATCTTGAAAACACTTCAGAAAGGATAAAAATTTCAGTCATAGGAAGACCAAATGTCGGTAAATCTACCTTAGTAAATCGGATCACTGGACAAAATAGTATGATCACAAGTGATATCCCGGGAACCACTCGAGACAGCGTTGACTTTGATTTCACCTGGCGTGATCAAAACTACACTATTATCGATACTGCAGGTATTCGCCGTAAAGGGAGGACGACAGGTGTAGCAGAAAAGTTCAGCGTCATGCAGAGTCTGCAAGCGCTAGAACATGCTCATGTAATAGTGTTAGTAGTTGACGCTAAAGAGGGTATCACTGACCAGGACCTGCATCTTCTAGGTCTTACTTTAGATAACGGAGGTTCGCTGGTAATTGCTACAAACAAATGGGACGCCTTAGACGAAGATGGTCGTGAAGAGTGTCTCAAAGAGCTAGATAGAAGACTAACATTTGCAACATTTGTAGAGGTTTGCAAAATTTCGGCTCTAGAGGGTAATGGTTTAAGAAGCTTGTTTTTATCTATCAATAAATCATACGAAGCATCTATCAGAAAACATAAAACTAGGGATATAACTAATATCCTATTTGATGCTGTAACGTCGCACCCCGCTCCGATGGTAAGAGGTAGAAGAGTCAAACTTCGCTTCGCTCATATGGGGGGAGAAAATCCCCCTAAAATAGTGATACATGGAAACCTAGTCGAAACACTGCCCGTTAGTTACAAAAGATATTTAGAAAATTTTTTTCGGGCTAAGCTGGACTTAATAGGGACTCCGATAAAATTGTTTTTCCTAAATGGAGACAATCCTTACTCAGGCAGAAAGAATCAGCTTACGAAACGGCAACAAAATAAACGTCGCCGTCTAATGCGACACGTGAAAAAGCAATAATTTTTATACTCTCTACATCATTCACTTATAACAAACCATGGAGAGAAATCGACTTGTGTTGCCACATGAGTATTAACAGTGCTCGGTACTACTCTGTCTAGACACGCAAGGACGATGGATGGACTATTTGTCTTCTCACTTAAATGTGCTGCAACTATATGAGACATCATTTGGTAGTTGATTCCGCTTAGAAATTCTTCTGCTTGATCATTGCTCAAGTGTCCGTATGGCCCACTTATTCTTCTCTGGAGAATTTGGCGATAATCACTAGCCTGTAACATATCGAGATCATGATTAAACTCTATTACTAGTGCATCTAAAGTCTGATACATTTTTCTAACATAAGACGTAACGTGACCCAAATCGGTTAATATACCTAAGCGCTTGAAACGTGCTGTTATAATAAACTGGCATGGTTCCTGAGCGTCGTGCGGTACGATAACTGGAGTAATCTCAAACGGGCCTAGGGTGATATTCTTATCTAGCCCTATTTCTTTTAAGTCATAAACATCGTCAAACCGGTTTGCGGAAGCCGCTATAGTCCCAGATGTCGCGTAAACCGGAATCTTGAGGCCTTTAGATAGATTTTTTACACCACCAATGTGGTCACTATGTTCATGGGTTACGAATATTCCATCAAGCTTATCTAAGTCGTAGTTCTTTTCACTAGCCAAAGATCGCACGCGCGCATAACTTAATCCACAGTCTACCAATAGCGCAGAGTCGCTCTCATCCACCAAAGTGGCGTTGCCTTTACTACCACTACCCATAGTCGCAAAACGCATAATATCTTAGCCAGAAAGACTAAATTCGACTACGATTCACCGCCTCGTGCAATCTATTCAATAAGTTATCCGCGTCCCCGCTCGTCAACCATCGTCCATTGCTATCCAGAATAACTACTTCCGTCTTCTGTCCCACTCCAGTCAAGCTTAATTGGTATTCTTGAACTTTATCACGCCTCCAAAACTGAGCCTTTTTTAGCAGACTTTTTTTTGATTGACCCGAATGATTTTTCGATACTTCTATCAAATATAATCCGGTAGTTTTATCAGCCTGCTTTAATTTAAAGCCCTCGGTTACTAGTATATTTCCTACCATTTCCCATGCTAATTCATAATTAGACGATAAAGCCATATAAAATTTACCCGATCCGACACTAACTAGTTCACTAGCTATAGCGCGTGATACAAACTCTGCTGAAGAACTTGAAGATCGAGTAGCGTCAACTTTATCGACTTTATTTACCACGCTAGCAGCGACATCTATAGCAGATACTTGGAGATTCGAATCGAGAAGGCGTGTTTCAAGTTCTACTACAAAAGCTTTTTCTTCATCTATACTGCGCGCTACTCGTTGCCACACCACACCCTCGCTGTTAGGTAATAATTCCTGATTCTCAATCGAAATGTATATTAGTGACTCTTGCGTGTTTTGATCATTCTCGGCAAAAATTTTAAATTTGTTACGCGCAATTCTCGATTTTTCAATCCAACTAGTTTCAATGATTCCCAAATCAACATCATTTAATTCTAATCCATATCCTTTAGACTCAATAAAAAGTTCCATGACTGGCCATTGTTCAAAGATATCGTATGGGAGACTTAAAACATGTTCATTTTCTAATAATTTAGATCCGCCACGATTTACCTTAGTCACCCCTTCATCTTCGGAATCAATATCAACCTCCGCGCGCCGATCTTGGTAAGTAGAAAACTTCGCAGATTCTCCACCCTCGGGAATTACCATACGATCTCTTATCGCTTCGGTGCTTAAGCCAGGAGGAATTTCCAAATCTGGCATTGTTTCAGCTTTTTCATATTTATTTTTTGTGTCAGTACGAACATGATCCAAACTCTTCAGGACTTTGCTGCAACCACCTACGGATAAGGCCAACATGATTATTAGGAGCGGTGATCTATACATACAATAAATTCCTTATTTAATAATTTGGAGCAGTAAATTTTCTTAAAATTCCTATCTAAATTATAGACCAGAATGACGCATAGCTTCTTTTACAATTTGTTCTTTATCCGGCGATAGCCATGTCAGTGGTAATCTGATCCCGTCATCGAGAAGTCCCATTTCACCTAAAGCCCACTTAACAGGTATAGGGTTGGCCTCAACAAACAAATTCTGGTGCAACAATTGCAAATTTGAATCTATATTCATAGCGGAGGCCCTATCATTAGTTAATGCCGCCGAGCACATCTCAAACATTTTCCGGGGACAAACATTTGCTGTTACTGAAATAACGCCGTTTCCACCATGAAGCATAAACTCGCACGAGGTGGCATCATCACCACTAAAAAGTAAAAACTCTGAGCCACATAGAGCTCTAATCTCTGAGACGCGCGAAATATTGCCCGTAGCCTCTTTTATACCAATAATATTAGTGATGGTGGATAGTCGCGCAACTGTCTCCGGAAGCATGTCACAGACTGTTCGCCCAGGAACATTGTAAAGGATCTGAGGAATATCAACCGCTTCAGCAATCGCTTTATGATGGAGAAATAGTCCTTCTTGAGTGGGCTTATTGTAGTAAGGGGTAACCAGCAAACAAGCATCGACATTTGCTTTCTTAGCGAAAGCGGTAAGACGAATAGCCTCATGAGTAGAATTTGCTCCCGTTCCAGCGATAACTGGTACTCTACCATTTACTCGGCCGGCGACGTATTCAATCAACTCACAGTGTTCGGCTTCGCTAAGAGTGGCTGACTCCCCTGTGGTGCCCGCTACTACGATGCCTTGGGTACCACTATCGAAATGAAAATCTAATAACGTATCCAACCTATCAAAGTCTAAGGCTGTCTCAGCCCCAGATCCGCTCTTCATAGGCGTCACAATCGCGACAATACTACCTTGAATAATTGACATAAAAATAGCTGTTCAGATAAATAGTGGATATTAACTTCTGCAGTCTTTAAGGACAAGGCTGTAAACAGCCAGAATAGTTACAAATTCTTAATAAAAATCTATTTCGACGACCGTTAAGTTGGCGAAGTGTCTACTTTTTTCGGCCAAGCTTTCAGTAACGACCTTACTAAAGTCGCCAATGGAATTGCAAAAAACACACCCCAAATACCCCATAATCCTCCAAATACTAGCACCGCAGTGATTATCGCGACAGGATGAAGATTTACGGCATCTGAAAATAGTAGTGGTACCAATAAATTTCCATCCAAAAGTTGAATGACTGCATAGACTACCATCACCCAAACAAAATCGTCACCCGAAAAACCAAACTGTATGTAAGCCGCGATCGCAACAGGTATCGTCGCAATAGCAGCTCCGATAAAGGGAATAATGACTGAAATGCCGGTAATTACAGCTAGTAATGGCGCATAGGACATGCCTAGAAGGCGAAAAGCAAGAAAGGACACGAAACCGACTATAAAAATCTCGTAAACTTTACCACGAACATAATTCCCAATTTGATCGTCAACATCTCTCCAAACCGCTCGAAGTACCGCCCTATCCTTAGGTAAATAAGTCGTGAACCACGATATAATTTGCGATTTATCCTTTAGAAAAAAAAACACTAAAACAGGACCAAGTACGAAGTAAATTAATATGGTGACGATAGCAGGGATAGATGCGATCGAAAACGTCAGCGCATTCTGGCCAAGTTGGCTAATCTCAGTTTTTATCCCGCTCATCAAAGAATCAATCTGGCTGGTCGTCAAAAGATTAGGGTATCTGTCAGGTAAAAGCATTAAATGAGCTCGCCACGAAGAAATAGTCTCCGGTAAATCCTGAGCGAAACTTGTTAACTGCGTCGAGACCAACGGGACTAGTCCAACTAATAAAAATACGAGCGTTAGTAAAAACAAACCAAAAACGAGACATACCGAGTGAAACCGGCGCAGGCCTGAAGCCTGCAGATAGCTCACAGACGCCTCTAAAAGATAAGCTATTACTATTGAAGCCAGACACGGAGCCAACATTTTCCCAAAAAACGCTAAGCTAAAAAACGCGAGCAGTAACACCGCACAAAGTAACGCGGCTTCGGGTTCGCTGAAATATCGCTCGTACCAACCCTTAAATAATTCTAACATATCGTTACACCAGCCAAATTTAAGTCAATGTACTACAATAACAAAATTTAAGCGTCAAGGCTGTTAATCTGTAATCCTGGCGTGATCTACACTTGAGTCGCTGGATTTTATTGCCGATCGTTTTATGATGATATTAGACAAGTAAATGTACCATCCCACAATATGATGCTAGACAGTTCTAAAATTCTCGTTGATCTGAAAAACTGGTCATATGAACTAGGATTTCAAGGCTTAGGGGTTGCTGGCCTTGACCTAAAAGAGGATTTCAATCAGCTGGAAAATTGGATACAAAATGGGTATCACGGTTCTATGTCGTACCTAGAAAAGAATAAAGATAAAAGATTAGATCCTTCAAAATTAGTCCCCAATACTACCTGCGTTATTACCGTACGCGCCAATTATCTGCCCGAAGCATTAGATGATGCAGTATCCGTGCTCGAAGATCCTCGCCTCGCTTATGTATCGCGTTACGCATTAGGACGAGACTACCATAAAGTGTTAAGAGGTAAATTACGACAACTCGCCCGAAAACTAAATGATAAAATTGGCCACTTTGGATACAGAGCATTCACTGATAGTGCACCTATTCTTGAAAGGGCACTTGCCCGAAACAGTGGTTTAGGATGGATAGGGAAGCACACAAACCTTATCAATAAAGCAGATGGTTCGATGTTTTTCCTGGGAGAGATATTTACTGACTTGCCTTTAGATACAACTGCCGGATTAAAAAAAAATCACTGCGGAACCTGCGTCAGCTGTATAGATGTTTGTCCTACAAAGGCGATTATTTCACCGTATAAATTAGATGCTACAAAATGCATATCATACCTAACCATAGAATCAAAAGACGCGATCCCTACGGAACTTAGAACCTCTATCGGTAATCGGATTTTTGGGTGCGATGATTGTCAACTTTTTTGTCCATGGAATAAATACGCTAAAGTAACCCCAATCAAAGATTTCTTGCCTCGCTCTGGGCTTAATAACAGAACATTATTAGAACTATTCTCACTGAATCGTGACGAATTTGAACTGCTTACAAGGGGTTCTGCTATCAGAAGAGTCTCTTATGAACAGTGGGTCCGTAATCTTGCCGTTGCACTAGGAAATAGTCCCTATTCGCGCAAAACACTCTTAGCACTTTACGAACGGAAATTTTTTCCAGACAAAATGGTTCGAGAGCATATCGAATGGGCTATAACTCAAATGGAACATGACTTATGAAATCCTGACGCGCCAAATAAATAATACTTTTAATCTATAGGTGTTCATGATTGAGAAAAATATTCATCTTCTGTCGCAGCTACAAAAGAAGTTCTTTTAACCTTATAATGCTGTAACCCGTTAGAGTGTGTATCAATGTACTGTATGAGCCTGAAGCAGGCTGATGCTTCGGGAAAACTCAACGCCATGAGATTAAGGGACTAAAAAATGAAATTACATCCAATCATTGCCCCATCAATCCTATCCGCTAATTTTGCCAAACTTGGTGAAGAGGTTGACTCAGTAATTGCCGGTGGGGCCGATTGGATACATTTTGACGTTATGGATAACCACTATGTCCCAAACCTGACGATTGGTCCGATGGTATGCGCTGCCCTCAAAACTCATGGAGTAACGTCTCCAATTGACGTACACTTGATGGTCAAACCAGTCGACCGACTCATTAATGAATTTGCCGCAGCTGGGGCAGATATTATTACTTTTCATCCGGAGGCAAGTGAGCATATTCATCGTAACCTCCAGCAAATTCGCGACGCTGGATGCAAAGCTGGCCTAGTTCTGAATCCTGCAACTCCTCTAACTCACCTAACCCACGTAATGGATAAACTTGACGTTGTGCTCCTAATGTCAGTAAATCCCGGTTTCGGAGGTCAGTCATTTATTAGGAACACATTAGATAAAATCACAGACCTGCGGGAATTAATTGATAATTCCGAGCATGAAATTCGGCTAGAAGTAGACGGGGGGGTGAAACTCGAAAATATTGCAGAAATTGCTAATGCGGGCGCTGATACTTTCGTAGCAGGCTCCGCCATCTTTAGTCAACCGGACTATATGGAAATCATTGAAAAGCTGCGAGCCGCAATTAATAAACATAACTAACATGTCTCAACTCCTCGCCTTGTTTGATCTTGATGGGACACTCGTGGACAGCGCACCAGATATATCTCTTGCGTTAGATTCTGCTTTAACTGTCTGCGCTCTTCCAGCCGTAGGCGAACACTTGGTTAGATCCTACATCGGAGAGGGCTCTAAACGACTTGTACATCGAGCCATCACCAGAGAATATGAAGGCATCGCTGATAAGGATTTATATGACCAAGTTTCAAAAATATTCCTAAATAATTATGCAAACAATATCTTTGTTAAATCAAAAATATACCCTAAGGTGACAGAAACCCTGGACGAATTAAAAAACCGTAAAATATATTTGGGCTGTATCACCAATAAACCTTATGAATTCGCAATTTCTCTTCTAAAAACTGCCGATCTATTTAAGTATTTCGCCGTTGTTATCGGCGGCGATAGCTTGCCAAAAAAAAAGCCTGCTCCGGAACCAATAATCTATGCTATGAAACACTTAGGTATTCGAAGAGAAAATACCACCATGATAGGAGACTCAATAACAGATTTAAATGCTGCGCAAAATGCTGGCGTTAAGTCTATATGCGTCACCTACGGCTACTCAGGTGACGTCGATTTGTCAACGCAGAATCCTGATAAAACAATTCACTCAATGGAAGAGCTCCCTAAAGCTATAATGTCTCTTTCAATAGGGTCTGATTAAAATAGGTGCTTTTAGAATGATACTGATGATCGATAACTATGATTCGTTCACATACAATCTTGTGCAATATATAGGCGAGCTTGACCATAAAGTGGTGGTTGCCCGAAACGATGCGATCACGGTAGAGAAAATAAAGCGTCTCAAACCAAGTAAAATAATTATATCACCAGGTCCTTGCTCGCCAGATCAGGCAGGTATTTCACTGGATATAGTCAATCACTTTCATCAAACTATACCGATTCTCGGAGTTTGTTTAGGGCACCAGACTATCGCGCAAGCCTTCGGGACAAAAATAGTCCATGCTCGAAACGTAATGCATGGTAAAACTTCTTTGATTCACCACAAACAATCAGGACTATTTCAAAATATACCGAATCCATATAAAGTTATGAGATACCATTCTCTAGTGGCGCAAAAAGAATCGTTAGCTAATTGTTTTGAAATTACTGCGTGGACTGAGGACAAAAATGGTGCCAAAGACGAAATCATGGGTATATCTCATAAAGATCTTCCAGTATCTGGAGTACAATTCCACCCAGAATCCATTTCAACTGAATTTGGATATGATTTACTCAGCAATTTTCTAAAACTCTAGGATATTATAATACTTGTGGACATCAGTGTATCAATAAAAGAAGTAACCGAGGGCACTAATCTATCTTTCGACACCATGAGTAAAATCATGACGGCTATGATGAAAGGAAAAATATCGGAGGTACAAATTGCGGCATTCCTAGTAGCCATGCGTATGAAGGGAGAAACAACCGAAGAAATAGCTGCGGCCGCAACCATAATGAGAGATTTTGCATCCTCTGTAAATATAGACACTTATCCGCTTGTTGATACATGCGGCACCGGAGGAGACGGCAGCCATACATTTAATATTTCCACCGCAGCGGCTGTCGTTGTAGCAGCATGTGGTGGACATGTGGCAAAGCACGGCAATAGAGCTGCCAGCAGCTCCAGTGGTAGCGCTGACCTTTTAGAGATTGCTGGAGCAAAAATCGATCTCTCTACCAAGCAGATTGCCGAATGTATTAACTCTGTAGGAATTGGCTTTATGTTTGCACCTTCGCACCATGGCGCAACTCGATTTGCTGGAAAAGTTCGCAAACAGATCGGATCACGGACCCTATTTAATATCCTTGGGCCTATGACTAACCCAGCCGGCGCAGACCGCCAAGTCATGGGTGTTTTCGAAAAAAGTTGGATCAAAAGTGTGGCTGAAGTATTGAGCAAACTAGGCACTAAACACGGGCTAGTCGTGTGCTCAGATGATGGCATGGACGAAATTAGTGTCTCTGTCGATACCCACATTGCGGAAATTACTGAGGGAACTATAAATACCTTTACAATAAATCCTCAGTATTTCGGTCTAGAGCCACAGGATACTCAAAGTCTAATAGCGACTAATCCAACTGAAAGCCTGAGAATCATCAATGCCGTGTTTGACGGGGCAGTCGGACCTGCTACAAATATAGTTGCGGTGAATGCTGGAGCCGCAATCTACGTGGCTGGTATCTGCGATAGTATAAAAAGTGGTTTTTCAATGGCTTTAGAAGCGCTTCAAACAGGCTCTGCTAAGAAGACGTTTAATGACTTCATCCTTTACACAAAAACCGTAAGAGGATAATAGTAAAAACTCTATGACAGACATACTCAAAAAAATCATAAGTACTAAAAGAGACGAAATTTTGCAGCGGAAAAAAAATATCTCGCTTAGCTCACTTGAGAGTGCAATAAAGTCTATTGCTGAACCCAGAGGCTTTAAGAAGAGCCTTTTAAATTCAATTAAACGAGGAAAACCCGCCATCATAGCAGAGTGTAAAAAAGCTTCTCCAAGTAAAGGAGTAATTTGCCAAAACTATGACCCTGCAGCTGTCGCTAATCAATACCAGATCGGAGGCGCTTCCTGTATTTCAGTCCTTACCGACACCAACTATTTTCAGGGAGCAGATCAACACCTTGCCGCTGCTAAGCGCGCCTGCAGTTTACCAATTCTGCGAAAAGATTTTATGATCGATCCGTACCAAATTATCGAATCCCGAAACATCGGGGCTGACTGTATTCTTCTGATAGTAGCCTGTCTGAGTACTTCACAAATAAAAGAACTTTCATCACTCAGCTATTCTCTCGGAATGGATGTATTAGTTGAAGCACATAATAGTGAAGAACTTGAAATCGCAATGGCTATCCCAGACGCTATTATAGGGATAAACAATAGAGATTTAAAAACTTTTAAAACAGATATTAAGACTACCATTGAACTAAAAAAACTTATTCCTGAATCTAAGTTATTAGTAACTGAATCAGGCATAGTCTCGTCAGAAAATATAAAGACACTTAGAGAAAACGGAATTAACTCTTTTTTGGTAGGAGAGGCCTTCATGAAAACGAATCAGCCCGGTGAAGCTCTTAAAAAGTTGTTTAGTTTAGGGCCTAACTAGCACCAGACTTAAATTCTAAAATATTTCCTGAAGGATCTTCTAGCAAAAATAATGCATGCTCTTTTCCCGCACTATCAGATTCCACAGTGGGCTCTAGGAAAAACTTAACACCAATATAATTCATGTGATCAACTGCTCTATGCCAATCCGTCGAACTCATAACTAAACCAAAAGAGGGGTGGTTGCTCGGTCTTCGATTTTCGGAGTGCTCACTGCCAGGTAGCGTCTTCACTAATTGTCCACATACATGGTTACCGAAAAAATCTATCTCTACTTCGTTTGCTGCAAGATGAATCAACCGGCATCCTAAAATATCGCAATAAAACTCTACAGTTTTGGCTAGACTAGTTACTAAAAATACTGAGTAAAATCTGGGTCGACTGGTGAACTCAGCTAATATCTGATCTGAATCATCTTTTTTATTCATGCTAAAAAGTATCCAAAATCAACACACCCTTGGCCGCACCGCAATCTATACTATAAATAGTTATTGTAATATTACCAGTTAAACATGCGTGCTTACACTGTGCTAATTATCTTAAAAATAATTTATACGCCGGATTATCGGTTTCATCTTTGTATGGCATGTTAAGCTTTCCCACCTCTTCTTCAAACTCAGGCACGTCCCGCTCCGCTAATTCGATTCCCATCAACACGCGCCCATATGCCGCCCCATGATTACGATAGTGAAAGAGACTAATGTTCCAACGGCTACCTAAATTAGATAGAAAAAGCATAAGAGCACCGGCGCGCTCTGGAAACTCAAATCGCAACAGCCTTTCGTTTTTAATATCCTCACTACTTGGTCCGCCCACCATGAACCTTAAATGCATCTTAGCGACTTCGTCATCCGTCATATCGATGGGATCGTAACCCTTGTTAGTTAAATTATTAATAAGACTCGATCTTTCTGACTCACGGTCCTTAATTTTCACGCCCGCAAACACGCTCGCATTCACGGCGTTAGATTTACGATAATTAAACTCTGTAATCAATCTGGGTCCAAGCGCGTGACAAAAATCCCTAAAGCTGCCAGGCTTTTCTGGAATAGTAGCTCCGATAAGCACCTCCCGCTCCTCGCCCAGTTCAGCTAGTTCCGCTATGTGCCTCAAGCGATCAAAATTGACATTCGCGCCACTTAATATCGACACAAAGTTTTTTTCTTTTACTTGATGCCTACTAATGTATTGTTTGACTCCCGCAAGAGACAATGCCCCTGCGGGCTCAGCTATTGATCTGGTATCTTCGAAGATATCTTTAACTGCGGCGCATATTTCATCAATCGTCACCGTAAGCATTTCATCCACGTAACGCTGAGCTAATAAAAAATTTTCTTTTCCTACCTGCCGTACCGCCGCACCATCAGCAAATATACCGATTTCGTTTAGCAATACGCGCTGACCACTGTCTAAAGCGGCAGTCATACTTGCGGCTTCTGCTGGCTCTACACCGATCAATTTAATAGTTGGTGAAACTTCTTTTATATAAGCTCCTATACCACTAACCAAACCTCCACCGCCTACTGGAACAAATATAGCATCTATTTCACTATTTGCTTGTTCTAGGATCTCTAAACCAACCGTACCTTGTCCCGCAATTACTAACGGATGATCGTATGGAGGTACGTATGTCAGCGTCCGCTCAATAGCTAATGATTTCGCATACTCACTAGCGTCGTCGTAACTATTACCGTGTAAGACAACCTCACCACCCAAACGAAATACTGCGTCGATTTTGATAGAGGGGGTAGTCTTCGGCATAACTATAATTGCCTTTGTGCGCAACTTTTTAGCTGACAATGCAACACCTTGGGCATGGTTTCCTGCGGAAGCCGCTACTACACCTGCGGCAAGCTCAACGGCAGTAAGTGACGACATTAAATTATACGCACCACGAATCTTATAAGAGAAAACAGATTGCATGTCTTCTCGCTTCAGCCATATTTGATTATTAAGCCTTTGCGATAGCAAATTAGCAAAATCTAAAGGGGTCTTTCGCGCGACGTCATATACATTCGCGTCACGTATCATTTCAACGTAATTATGTTTCATAATGTTAAGATAGCACTCGCTAACATAGATTTATGTATTTTTTTGAATTATTTGGAATTTTAACATGCTAAGTCAGTCCGATAAAAAACAAGCGGTCGCAAAAAAAGCCGTCGAATATATTGAGGATGATTCCTACATAGGCGTGGGAACCGGCAGTACCGCCGATTGCTTTATTCAGGAACTCAAGACAATAAAACATCGCATTCAGGGCGCCGTCGCGAGCTCCGAAAACACTTTAACACAACTCAAATCGCTGGGGATACCTATAGTACCACTAGATTCTGTCGTTGAATTAGACCTATATATTGATGGTGCTGACGAAGCCACACGACATCGCCACTTAATTAAAGGTGGTGGTGGCGCGCTGACGCGAGAAAAAATTGTAGCTAGTGCGAGTAAGAAATTTATATGCCTAATAGACGATAGTAAACTGGTCGAAAAGCTTGGACTATTTCCACTAGCAGTAGAGGTAATTCCTATGGCTCGTAGCATGGTGGCTAGGGAAATAGTAAAGTTGGGAGGATCTCCCAATTGGCGACAGGGATTTATAACCGATAATCATAACTATATTCTAGATGTTCAAAACTTGAACATCCTCGAGCCCGCTTTGCTGGAATCAAAATTGAATCAAATCGCTGGAGTCGTATCCAACGGGATTTTCGCTTACAGGCCTGCCGATCAACTTTTGATTGGAACAGACCAGGGAGTAGAAGTCATCTGATTACCCCTAACTCTTGGTATCAGTTGAATCGTCATCTGCCTCTTTTGCTTCAGGTTTCGTCCAGCGACACATCAACAATCCGACCTCATATAAAACCCATATGGGAAGTGCAAGCATAGTCTGGGAGATAACATCCGGCGGAGTTAACACCATCCCTAATGCAAAAGAACCTACGATAATGTAAGGTCGCTTAGCCGCTAACGACTCAACAGTTGAGGCTCCAGTTCTAACGATTAAGTAAGTGGCTACTGGTACTTCAAACGCCGCCCCAAAGGCTAAAAAAAGCTTTAAAACAAAATCTAAGTAATGCGAAATGTCAGTCATTATGGTGACACCTTCTGGTGCCACGGCGGTAAAAAATCCGAAAATAAGCGGGAATACTGCGAAATACGCAAACGCTATGCCGCAGTAAAAAAGTAATGTGCTCGAAATAATTAAAGGTAACGCTAACCGGCGCTCGTTTAAATATAAACCAGGCGCGACAAACGACCAGGCTTGAAAAAATATATATGGAACCGACACAACTACAGCAACGAAAGCAGTGAGTTTGAATGGCGCTAAAAAGGGCGACGCAACTTGAGTTGCAATCATCGAACTTGAACCAGACAAATGTGCTAGTAAAGGTTCTGCAAGTACAGCATATAAAAAGTTAGAGAAAGGAAACAAACATAGCAAGACTACAAAAACACAAGCGATTGCCCGCAAAAGACGATTTCTTAACTCGATAAGGTGAGAAACAAACGTTTGTTTTTTTTCGTCTACTCCATTGGGACCACCATCGGTCAAACTTGGTTTTTTCTTAGACTTACCAAATATCATAAATACATTTCTAATTTTTTCTCAGAAAGAATAGTTTCAGACTTTAGGGGCTATATCCTGTCGCGACGTCTCATCACTTTTTTCAAGATCTAGTACGTCATCAACAGTCGGCTCACGCGCAAGATCTTTCAACTTTCGATCCTCTTCTAGGAAATCCTTGTTGAGTTGCTTGTATTCGTCAGTTTGCGCTTCGCGCTCGATTTCATATCTTGCACTTCTGATCATGCGTTGCAGCTGACCAATCCATTGACCAGCACTTTTAATCAAGGCAGGCATTTTCTCAGGCCCAACCACTAGCAGAGCAACGATAAAAATAACGCCCAGCTCCCAAAATCCGATATCAAACATATTCTATCTCGGCGCGCCTTCTTCTTTTTCAGAACTGACCTCAGCTTCGATAGTTTGCGCCTCTCCCTTAAGCGGGTCAGGTTCGGTAGGCTCCTCTTTCATTGCTTTTTTAAAGTCTCTGATCCACCCCCCCACGTCCGAACCCACTCCTTTAATCTTTTTGGTACCGAATACCAACGCCACTATCACTAGTAAAACTACTAATTCTTTTATTCCAAATCCCATAATATTCTCCGCTAGAAACAACGCAACGGCTATTTCTGTCTATTAGCTTTCTCTTCAATACCAGATGTACCAGACCTACGTTCAAGCTCAGCCAGTACGTCCGACACTTCTAAGTCGAAGTACTTTAGCAATACAACTGAATGAAACCATAAATCAGCTGCCTCGTATACTACCTCATTTCTATCTCCATTCTTACCTGCTAGCACCAATTCGGTAGCTTCCTCGCCGACTTTTTTTAATATCCCATCTATTCCCGATGCGAATAGACCCGAAACATATGACTCATTAGGATCAGACTTTCGTCGAGCTTCGATCACCTCACTTAGATTTCTTAAAACATCATCCATATATATAGCCTTTTTACAATGTTATGAATAAATATCAGCCGAATCCTTAATAACGGGTTCTGTTATTAGCCATGACCCAGCCTGATAGAGTTTGTAAAAACATGTTGCCCTTCCTGTATGACACGCAATCGGTTCTATTTGCTCAACAATTAGTAAAATGCTATCCCCATCGCAGTCAAGACGCAGCTCACGGAGCTTTTGAATGAAACCCGACTGCTCCCCTTTTCTCCACAAACTTTTCCGACTCCGAGACCAATATACGACTCTGCCTTCGTCAATAGTAGCTTTCAAAGCGTCCTCATTCATCCAGGCCAAAGTAAGCACCTTACCTGAAGTACAGTCTTGGGACACTGCCGGAACTAGTCCGTTCTTATCCCATTTAACTTCATTTAGGTAACTCATATTCGCACCTCTATTCCTTGACTCTGCATAAGCCTCTTGGCCTCCAGAACCGTATGTTCTCCAAAATGAAATATACTAGCAGCCAAAACGGCACTAGCATGACCTTCCTTTACACCATCAACTAGATGTTGTAATTCACCAACTCCACCAGATGCAATAATTGGTATCGATACCGAGTCTGATACCGCTTTAGTTAACTGGAGATCATAGCCATCGCGAGTGCCGTCTCTATCCATACTCGTCAAAAGAATTTCTCCCGCGCCAAAGCTCTCCATTTTTTTGACCCATTCAACTGCGTCTATCCCAGTAGCATTTCTACCACCGTGTGTGAAAATCTCCCATCGGTCAGGGCCACACAAACGAGCATCAGTTGCAACAACAATACATTGTGATCCAAATTTTTCTGCCGCTGCTTTGATAAGTTCCGGATCATTAATGGCAGCGGTATTCAGAGACACCTTGTCGGCACCAGCCTGCAACATAATCCTAATATCATCTAAGCTCCTTATCCCGCCCCCAACAGTCAGCGGAATAAAAACCTGTTCGGCCACGGCCTCTACTACATTAACAATTGTGTCCCGATCGTGCGCACTAGCTGTAATATCTAAAAATGTTATCTCGTCCGCGCCCTGCTTATCATACCGTTGCGCTATTTCAACAGGATCACCCGCATCTCTAATATCCAAAAATCGTACACCCTTAACCACCCTGCCAGCATCGACGTCCAAACAGGGAATAATACGGGTTGCAAGCGTCATTTAAACAAAATTCGAATCTGATAGCTGGTCAGCCAACGCCTGAGCTTCTGAAAAATCTAGTTTTCCTTCATAAAGCGCTTTGCCCGTGATAGCTCCAGATACGCCATCTTTCGAAACACGGCTTAAGCGACGAATATCATCAAGATTCGTGACCCCTCCCGAGGCATATACTGGTACTTTTAGTTCTCGAGCTAGAGAAGCTGTCGCCTCAACATTCAGGCCTTCCATCATGCCATCCCGGCCAATATCTGTGTAAATAATAGCCTCCACCCCATCACTCTCAAAACGCTGAGCAATATCTAAAGCATCGTGCTTGGACATTTTCGACCAACCATCTATTGCAACTTTACCGTTACGTACATCCAAGCCCACCATTATATGACCAGGGAACTCAATGCAAACATCGGATACAAAATGAGGCGCTGTCACCGCTTTAGTGCCGAGAATTACGTATCGAACACCCGCGTCAAGGTAGCTTTGAATAGTATCCTCGTCCCTAATACCCCCACCTACTTGAATATCAATTGTAGGCAGTTCTTCGGCTATCTGATGGATAACATGGTGATTAATCGGACTGCCTTCAAACGCACCGTCCAAATCAACTAAATGCAAACGCCGTGCTCCAGCCTCAGCCCACTTAACAGCCATTTTTACAGGATCATCAGAATAAACTGTATCCCGTTCCATATCGCCTTGCACTAGCCGCACACACCTACCACCTTTCAGGTCAATCGCCGGTATTAAAAGCATAATCGTTTTCCAATCCCCAACTGGGGACGCCTCCCATTGCAAAGACAAGTTTAATAAGTTTGCACTAATGGTAACACGGTGGATACATTAGAAATAATCTCGATACTCCGAAACTCTCAATGCGCTTCCTCCCAACTTTGCCCTATTCCCACATCAACAATTAAAGGAACACTCAACTTCGTGATAGATTCCATAAGATGTCTTACTTTTTCTCCTACCTTCGGAGCTATCGAAGACTCGACTTCAAGTACTAATTCATCGTGAACTTGCATGACTAAAACGGCATCGATACTTTCATTTTCAATCCATTTAGCAACATCAATCATTGCCAATTTGATGATGTCAGCTGCAGTCCCCTGCATGGGCGCGTTAATAGCTGTTCTCTCCGCATATTGCCGCAGCTGTACTCGCTTTGCATTGATATCGGGTAAGTTAAGTCTCCGCCCAAAAATCGTTTCTACAAACCCGCGCTTCTTCGCCTCTGCTTTGGTATCATCCATAAATTCAAGAACGCTTGGGTATCTAGAGAAATAGGTATTTATATAGGCTTGCGCGCTAGCTCGATCAACCTCTAGCTGTCGGGCCAAACCAAACGCAGACATACCATAAATTAGGCCAAAATTTATAGCCTTTGCCGCCCTTCTTTGTTCATTGGACACCTTGTCTATCGGAACCGAAAAGACTTCCGAAGCGGTGGCATTATGAACATCCAGGCCACTACTGAAGGCAGTTATCAGCCCAATATCACCCGATAGATGCGCCATGATCCGCAACTCTATTTGCGAATAATCCGCCGCTACAATACTTTTCCCTTTGGATGCTTTAAAGGCCTTCCTGATGCGCCTGCCCTCAGGTGATTTTATCGGGATATTTTGTAAATTAGGCTCTGAGGAGGACAGACGACCAGTTGCAGTCACCGCTTGATGATAACTAGTATGAACTCTGCCAGTAGTCTTATTGATCCGTAAAGGCAGTTTATCGGTATATGTAGACTTTAATTTACTCAAGGATCGAAATTCCAGAATCACACGCGGTAACGTGAACTCATTGGACAATTCTTGCAATACCGACTCTGCAGTTGAGGGCTGACCTTTAGGTGTCTTGGAGATTACAGGTAGGCCAAGCTTCTCAAACAAAATATTCTGTAGTTGTTTTGGAGAAGAGATATTGAAAGCTTCACCCGCAAGTTCATGAGCTTCGGCCTCTAACCTTTTAAGACTCGCGGCTAGCTCCGCGCCCTGTTCCTTAAGCATGTGAGGGTCCACATTAACTCCCGCCCGTTCCATATTAGATAGTACCGGCACTAACGGGATCTCTATGTTCGTATAGATGTTTGTTAAATTATCATCTTTCATTAGCTCCCCTTGAAAAAATGCATGGAGCTGATAAGAGACTTCCGCGTCCTCCGCGGCGTAATCTGCCGCAACATCTAAAGAGACCTGTGAGAAATTTATCTGTTTAGCACCTTTTCCTACCACGTCTTCGTATTTAGTCGTAATCCTACCATTTAGGTATTTAAACGCTAATTTATCTAAGCCGTGCCTAGAACCTGTGCTATCGAGAACATATGATTCCAGCATCGAATCAAACAATATGCCTTGAACATCAATTCCATAATTTAGCAATACATTACGGTCGTACTTTAAATTGTGACCAAGTTTGAAAATAGTTTTAGATTCAAATATTTTTTTCAGCTTAGAAAGAGCCGTTTTAAGACAAATTTGTTCCGGCACGTTATGATAGTTGTGGCCCAGCGGCAAATAAGCAGCGCCACCTTTCTCACAGCAAAATGATATTCCAACTAACTCAGCATTCATGTAGTCTAGTGAGGTAGTCTCAGTATCAAAAGCAAAATAGTCAGTGGTTATCAACTTTTCGACCCAAAGATCTAGAGCCGAAATATCGAGAATTATTTCAATATTCAACACCTCGGAGATCTGTTCCGCCTGTTGGATCGGCGCTTCCCCGATAGTAGCGGGATCTAGACCTT
>Ga0222715_10002046_pt1 | contig 18694 bp, 25 predicted proteins | sample C33_9DmetaG_FD_165056 | JGI IMG/M metagenome (GOLD analysis project Ga0222715, IMG submission 165056) | Estuarine water microbial communities from San Francisco Bay, California, United States - C33_9D | ecosystem: Environmental > Aquatic > Marine > Unclassified | place: USA: California... | reverse complement strand
TCGTTGGGGAACAGTTCATTGTCTACAATGATGATTGATTTGAATTTGGTCTTCCAAGTGAAACTGCCTGACATTGGCAATATTTACTATTCCATGTTTATGAGGTCACCCATATCTGGTTCGTTGCGGAGTTTCTTGTTGTTCTTGTGCCATTCCTCGATTCGCCTCTGTCTTATGGCGTCCTGGTATGTTTTCAAGGCCATCTGTAGGTTCATCAGCATCTCTGGATTACGTCCACGCCTGGCTATCGCAACCTTCCGTGAAAGTTCTTTGACTCTCTTGGAGATATCCTCGTCACTCATGTTGCCTATCTCTTCTTGTAATGGATGGAAATACATCACCACCTCCTATTAGATGTAGTTGTTACCTAACTGGTGCATCAGTATCGTTGTGCCTCCATCTGGTGACATGAACTCATACAGATATCTTCCTGAAGTCGGCACTGTTATGGTGTCTGAACTGCCATCTCCACCTGACACATTTCCCGCCACTAACACCGCGCTGGGTATGGTTATTGTGTGTGCCGTTGATGCCACCGTGACATCTAGTATGATCCTGCCCAGTTTGCCTGTGGCTGGTAGGTTCAAGAAACCCAACGTGATCGTTCCTGACGTCGTTAGTGTTTGGTAGTGTCCGTTCTCGTGGTTCAGTGTGATAGTTCCGTCCTTAAGACCATGTGCGTACACCGTCTCTGAGTTGTCCTTCAATTCAGCGTCTGCGATGATGTTGCCTGAGAAATCGTTCGAAGCATTGAGATTGGCCTTGTTTGACTGTAGTGCCTCTATCTCGGTCTTGGCCTGTGTGAAGTTGTTCTTGATCGCGTTGAAGTTGTCCCTGAAGCCCTGTGAACTGTTGTCCTGTCCGGCTACTGGATACGTCCCGTCTATGTTTCCTGGTACTATGTTGCTTGCCATTATGTTATGTCCTTAAATCTTAGATATTTATCGTTCAATCTCTCCACCCTGATAACATCTCCGTTTGCGGGCACTGACGCGACGTTAAAGACAATAGTGGTTTTCTGATTGTCCACATCGTGTGTGAGATGGTAATCTGTTCCATCACCGGTGTCATCACGTGTCTGTGTGGTGCTATTCACTTTTACCAAAATATCTTCTTCGTGTACTATCTCGTTCAGTTGGAATGACAGGGTTGATCCGTCGCCGGTGAACGTGCCCGGAGACACCTTGCTCTTGCTGACAGTGTACCTGTCTATGATGAAATCTATGTTCTTGAATTCTAACTTCAAATCCTCTATCCTCTTCTTGAACTTGGCGGAGGTTCCCGGTTTGCAGTACAGTATGGGCACCGCCTTGATGTAGCCCAGTGGTCCTTTGGCACCCGCCTGCTCGGTCTTCATCCACAGTGGCAGGAAGGTCCACTCATCATGTCCCAGCGCCTTGATCCTGTCCCTCATGTTCTCCACGGCGTTTGGACGAATCGTTGTCGCACCTGTTTCAACACCGTCATTGTTCACGAAAGGGTCCACCATGTCGATGTACACCACTTCATACAGCACCGTGCCGCTCTGCTTGGCCACTGCTGTCTTGATGTTGCCGAACCAAAGTGTAATTGGTGCGTGGTTCAGGGTCATCTGGTTCTGGAATGTTGTCAAGGTCTGTGCCTCCACGCCCGCCATCATCAGCATCTCGGGTCTCAACTTCATGCCAAAGTTGCTGTCCTCTGGACGATATATCTCTTCCGGTGAGTTGATGTTGGGATCCTGTGCTATATTGTAGAATATGTTCTGGTCAATGAATGATGTCGCGTGTCCCATCAGATTGCCGTACTCGATGGTAGTGTAAGGTATATTGATGGTCAACGTGAATTCCTTGGTGGCCGCTGATGCCTGGTACTGGTCACTTACTGTGACAGTGAACGTGAAAGTTCTCGTGGAGTCCGTGAAGTCACTGGGGTCTATGATGCCCACGAGGTTTCCCAGTGGTGAGAGGGTTATTCCTGTCGGCAGTGCGCCTCCTGTCACAGCATATGATAGGACCCTGTTGGGCTCGTCTGCCTTGGCCTGTATGGACAGTGTGCTTGGTATGTCGGCTGTGAGTGTGCCCACATTCCTGGCCGTGGTGAAAGTGACGCCTATGTCTATCTCTCCCAGCACTGTCATGGTGAAAGTCTTGTCTGAATACACGTTCTGTCCCGTGTCCATGGTCCTGTTGGCCCTGATTATGAATGTGTAGTCCTGTGTAACCTCTCCCTGTCTGGGTAGATAGCCATACACCTCCCCGGAGTTGGGATCAACCTGTAGACCCGTGGGCAGTGTGCCTCCCACTTTAGAATACACGAGGTCATTGCCTGTGGAGTCAGCGTCATCCACGTCGATCTTGATCACTATCTGGTTGTCGTGCCTGAAAGTGCCGAGATTACTGTCCGTGAGGAACACCGGTCTCCTCTGTGAGGTATGATCCATGGTGATTGGGAAATTGTTGATCTCGGTCATGTCTATGGTGATGTTGGGATTGTTCACGTTCCAGTAAGCGGCCGAGTATACGTAGATCGAATTTTCCTGCGTGGTCACTGATGTGCTGTCACTGACCCTCACTGTTATGGGGAAGGTCATCGCTATCTGTCTCGTGGAATCCTCGAAGTAGTCATCCGTGAGTTGGCACGTGCCCGAAAGAAGTCCATCCTCTCGTAGGGTCAATCCTGGAGGCAGTATTCCCGACACCACCTCAAACTTTTTAGATCCTCCTAATCTCGTGTCCTCATCTGTGGCCTGGAACTGAAAGTTGACATACTCGCCGTCCAACACCCAGTACAGTCCCACACGTGTGGAATCATCCAGTTGTAGTTGTCCTGATGCTGTTGTGAACACGGGTGCGTCTTGGCCCTCGATGTCTATCGAGAAAGTCCTGTCCGTGATCTGGGAACCGGCCGTGGCACGCACGACAAAGGTGTAAAGAGTTCTCTTGGCAACCGTGGCCGGAGTCCCCGTCAGCAGGCCTGTTGATGTCACCCTCATGCCCGAGGGTAGGCTACCTGCTATCACAGAGTAAGTTATGGCCGTTGAATCACTGGTGTTCGCCTCCAGTTGTAGTGAATACGAACTGTCCTCGTTGAATGTGGCCAGTTTGCCTGCTGTGGTCGTCCACACCGGTGTTGCCATTGATCTTACTCCTTACACGGGTATTTATTGTAGATCAGCGCCTGTCGTTCTGGGTGCGTTGCCAGTGTTCTATGTGCTGTCTTATGCCCTCACGATCTACGGGATCAGTGGCACGCTTGAGCTGTTCCTCCAGCCTGGTTATCTCTGATCGCGGTGACCTATGGTGTGGTTTTCTGTTGTTTCTTTTCATGTAAAGTTGCTATTTTATATTATTTTAATATTATATGTCTATCGCCGTCCTCTGGAACTTGAACACACAAGAGTCGTTAGATATGTTTGTACCAAGAAGTCTCACGTTGCTACCACTGACATCCGCAGTGAGATCTGCCAGTGTAGGCGCGCCTGTATAATTTGATGTCGATCCATATGACGAGATATATGCTGTTGTACCGTCATGTATCACGTTGGCCTCGACGAATTCAAATCTGCTGTTTGTTGTGTCAGTGATTGATATAAAATATTTGGCACTTCTATATGTGGCAAGTGGAAAAGTGTTCAGCACCGATGTTGCTGAACTGGCCACTGTCGTGGTGGCGTCCGCTATGTCGCTGTGATTCAATGTTGCACCAGCAGTAGCGAATCCTAGGTTTCCTGCCCCGTCTGTCTTGATGAACTGCCCTGTGGAACCATCAGAGGTTGGGAAAGAGAATCCACTGATTGTTACAGTGCCTGTTCCATTGCCCGAAAGTTCAAGATTGGCGTTTGATGCGTTTGTAGAAATGGTGTTGTCTGTTATTGTAACTCCGTCTATCACTGCGGAAGTGTTTGCTGTGATCGTGGTGAAAGTGCCTGCCACAGCAGTGGTGCCTCCTATCACTGTGTTGTCTATCGTGCCGCCGTCTATGTTGGCCTTTGTGATCTTGACAGATCCAGTGCCTGAAGCATTTAACACAAGGTCTGAGTTGGACACTGTGGTCTTGATCTCATTGTCCTTGATGTTGATGTTTGAGTCAACTGTGATCTCTGGTGCGGTTACTATACCGCTACCACTGGGAGATAATTCTAAATCGGCATTCGTGGCATTGGTGGATATGGTGTTGTCTTTGATAGATATAGCACCTATGGTGACGGAACCTGTCCCACTTGGAACAATGTTGATGTCATCATTTGATCTCACCGCTTCAATGTTGTTGTCATTGATCCTAATGCCCGGGAATAATATTGAACCCGTGCCAGATGGTGCGAACACCAGATCATCGTTAGATCTGTTGGCCCTAATTTCGTTCCCACTGATTGTTATATCTTCATTGAATAATGGAGATGCATAGATCTCGTTAAAATTGTCATTGACTTTGTCCATTGCGACACGTAGCGTGTCACCTGTTCCGTCGTTGGCCGTAGATCCTATGTTTAAAGTCTGTTGTGCCATTATGCTTCTATCACCCTTCTCACCACTGTCACTGTGTGGTCGTTAGTGTTATTTATTGTGCCCCTTAACCTTAGATTTCCTGCGTTGACGTCCGCTGACACCGTGATGAGATCGATGTTGTTGCCCACGTTTCCGAAGGTTGAGGTATATGCCGTTGAGCCGTCGTGCACCACGTTGACCTCGAAGCACTCGTAGTTTCCACCTGCCGTGTCTACCACCTGCACGTTGTATTTTGCTCCCCTGTATGTAGTGGCACTCACAGAATCCAGTGTGGCCGTCGCTGATGCTGTGCCGGATGGTTTGGCCATGTTTACCCTGTACGCATTGACAGTGGTTGATCCACCCGAAGTGGATGTTGCTGACACAGTCACAGTGCTTGAACCGTCGTGTGACGCTGACAGCGTGATTTGATCAGTGCCTTTGGTACTGGTCTGTGCGTACTGTGTGATATAAGCATTAGACCCATCAGTGACGACAGCCGCCTCACAAATGGATGCCGCACCCTCAGTGGCATTGTAACCTACCACAATGTATTGTGCCCCTTGATAACTTCCAGAGTCAAACGTGTCAATGACAGTTGTGGCACTCGAAACTGTGACATTTCCTATCACGTTCACATTGGTCCCACTCCTGTCCGCTTCACTGTCTGACAGTAGTATCCTGTATGCGTGAACCCTTAGGTTGGTCTCCAAGCCAGTGGCGCTCAATTCAACATTGGCTCCGTTGATTGCCGCCGTGAGTGTCAATAGGTCATTGTTGCCTGTGTTTACAATACCGTATGATGATATGAATGCGTTTGTTCCGTCATGCACAACCACTGCCTCTATGTTCATCAGTTCTGTCTTTGAATCATTGTTTACTGAAATGTAGTATTTGGCGCCCCTGTAACTGGCGTGTGCCCATGAATCAATGACCTCTGATGCGGAATCAACGTCGGTGTTTATCACAACTGCGGCCTCCTGCTCGCCTGTGTAGCCGGTTGAGTCGTCGTCGCCCAAACCAATCCTGTAGTAGGTCATGGAGTTGAAAGATGAACTGCCAGATCCAAGCAATCTCACACTGCCACTGAGCACATCTGCATTTGCTACTATGTGGTTGTTGGTTCCTGTTTGAGCACTTGCTGAACTTATTATGAATGCGTTGGTATTGTTGTGCACCACAGAGTGCTTGACCACTTCAAATTCTGAACTGTTCTCGTCCTTGTTCACGGCAAGGTACCAAGCACTGTCATACTTGCTGGTCACGAAACTGTCTAGAACCGATGTGCTTGACTCAACTCTGTGATGATCACCTGATGCTGTCACGTGGTCTATTTCGGTTTTTGTTGAAAAAGATATAGTGGTCTGATTGTCCTGTATGTCGGATGCTCCCAACAATACCGGAGATGTGAACCAGTCCAACTGTCCGCTTCCGTCCGTTCGTAGCACCTGACCTGTACCACCGTCCACGCGTGGTAACAGCAGTCCATTGATGCTGACGTAACCAACCCCGTTGGCGTCGAGCTCGAGATTGTCGTTTGATTGCGTGGTTGTAATTTTGTTGTCGGTTATCTGTAGTCCGGTGGTGTTCAGTGTTCCCTGTGCCACGGGTGAGAAGGTCAATGTGGTGAACGTGGCCGCGGCCGGAGTGGCACCACCTATCACTGTGTTGTCTATCTCTCCACTGTCTATGTCAACCTTGACCGCTTTGATGTTTCCTGTGCCGTTGGCAGTGAGCACAAGGTCAGTGTTGGACGTGGTGACTTTTATCTCGTTGTCATTGATGTTGATTGTTGAGTCTATGGTGATCTGATTTATCGTCACAGAACCAGACCCGTTGGGTTTGAGTTCTAGGTTGGCATTAGATTGTGTGACATTTACATTGTTGTCCTTGATGGAGAATCCGTCGATTATGACAGAACCGGTGCCCACTGGCACGAACTTTAGATCATCGTTAGTTCGTGTCGTTTCTATGTTGTTGTCATTGAATTTTATCGCTGGAAAACTAATTGAACCTGTCCCAGCCGGTTTCAGTACTATGTCCGCGTTGCTCTGTGTTGAAGTTATCTCATTCTGATCCATGCCGATGTGTGACTGCACCGCGCTGGTGGCGTACAACTCCGTGAAGTTGTTGTTGATCTTGGCTCCCGCTGTCCTGATAGAATCACCAGTACCGTCGGCACCGCCCAATGTACCTAGGTCAATCGTCTGTTTCGCCATTTTATATCGCCTGTAGTACTAGTTTCTTCCAGATGGCAGTGGATCCGTCATAGTTGGCGGTGCAGATGTAAAGGTTGGTCGCGTCCCAACTGATGGAACCCGCCACGTCGCCAGTGGCACCCGTCGCTGTTGGTGTCTTGGTGGTTGTTATAACCAATCTGTCTGCGTTGACCTGTACCTGTCCTGTCCCGTTTGGATCCAGTACGATGTTTCCGTTGGTGTCAGCACTCAATAAAGTGTTGCCTGACATCTGTAGATCACCAGCCAACTCCGCGAAATTGGCGTTGATCTTGGTCATGGCCGTGCGTAAAGTGTCGCCCGTCGCTGGATTTCCTGCTGTTCCTGTGTCTATCGTTAATCTTGCCATAATCTGTTATGCGTATTTATTAAATAATATTATGTTCATAGAGACGCAGAAGACCCTCAAACTGTTCAAGAGGGAGAGCAAACTGGGTGTTTGCCACACCGTGCGCCGCAACAACATCATGTATATCCTCAAATGTGATACCTGTGGAGACACGTTCAAGAAGCCTAAATCAAAGGTTGATACCGAACGCATGGAAAAGGACCACAAGCACTTCTGTGATCGATGTGATCTATAACCGCATCCAACTGATGTCATCGCGTCTGCCTGTGATCCAACGCTGTAGGTCAGCGTATATGCCCGACTTTATGTTGGGTTGATCAAAGTACCAACGCAGGAAAGTGTTCCCGTCAAGGTACTCTCGCCTGTTGATGAAGTGGAAATTTGTACTCGGGAACCTACGGAACGTCTGCCTCAGTTGGTACATCCATTCATACTTTAAATATGCTTTCATGCTGTGCCTCGTGGGATAGTTGTTGGTGTCCTTGTAGATGTTGTTCTGTATCCGGCTGGGTTCCGGCATCTCCCACTGCTGTGCGCCGAGAATGTCGAACCCTAGGATCACAACGTTCTTGATGCTTGACTCCGCCGCCATCAGCACCGCCGAACAGCCTGATCCCCTTGACTCAGAGAAGTCCACTGTCCTGATCCGGCCTCCCTTCTTGAGGTTACCTCCACGCCATATCCTGTACAGTTTCAGTCCCCGCGGACAGTCAGTCTCACGGTCTCCGTCACAGATGTAGTTCCATCCACTGATGTCGTCCCTGCTGTGTATCTGAATTCCTTTATCTGTTGTATCGTGCCATTGTACCAGTTCATCGTACATGGGCTGGTTCACTGCCACTATGTGATCACATAATGTAGGATGGTCACGATAGATGGCATTACAGCCATATATCACGCCCTTGCCTTTTAAAGTGTCTATGGGAAATATCTTCCTGGATTCACCGTTGCCTATTACGAATGCGGTGTCCATTATATGCCAAAAGATTCTCCACAACCGCATGCAGAGGTGGAATTGGGATTGCTTATCTCAAACTGTGATCCAAAGGTCTCCTCCACCCAGTCTATCTTGGTGCCGGCTACGTACAGCATTGATGTTTCATCCACAACGAAACGACCCGTGCCCCAATCCTCTATGTGATCATCTTGATTGACACTTTCCTTGGTGTCCGCGAATCCCCATTCGTACTTGAAGCCCGCACAGCCACCGCCCAGCACCGCCAGACTGACCGCATATTTGCCCGGATGTTTTTCCAAAAGTCTTTCCATTTGTTGTTTTGCCGCGTCTGTTATCTCAAAGAGTTTCATACTAGTAATTATATGAATTATTGCCCATGTTTTTTATACCCACTGCCAACCAGAACCTAGAGGCGTCCCTCTTCTTCTGGAAGCTCATGTAGGCGTTCTGCTCCTCCCAGTTGTGCCATTGCTCGTCGTACATGTTTTTGTTCTCGAACCACCAACCCCACTTGCCCTCGCAGTTGACCTGGCACCATTCGATGCAGTCGCCCATTATGCCGTTGGAGTTCATGTCTATGTTGAAACGGAACTTCTTCTCGTAGCCGCAGTCTTCGGGTATCTCATCTAGATGGCCACTGATTCTCTTGACGTTGGCCGCTTCGTAGTACTTTTTTTTCTGTATACTCATTAATTTGTATAATAACCGATTCCGTAGTGTTTGTCTACCACCGACTTGTTACACTTCATTGAACACTCGACCCATTTGTTTTTGGTAAAACTGTCAAACAGTTGTTGCCAGAGATCATCGTTCAGCACCTCTTCAAGAGACCTGTTGCCTTTCACGTTCAACATCTTCTTGTTCTTGACGAAGAAACTGTCCTCCCAGTTGATGGTCTTGCCCTCGTGTGAGAGGCTCTTGTAGGGGAAACTGGTCCAACTGCATGGGAATATGGTGCCCTCTGCATTTAGGTAAAGTCCTCGGTTACCTATCAAGCACATGGGAACGATGTCGCCCTTGAATTTATTTTTTATCTCGGTGAATTTCCTATGATTGGTCTTCATGTAGTTCAATCTCACGGGTACCCTGCCTGACAAGTTGGTTGTGTATCGTTCATATCTGTGTGATTTACTGATGTATCGATCACTGGGTTCCAATGGGTCTTTTTCACCCCCGTACGCGTCGCCGTACTTCGAACCGAACTTGGTGCTGTAAGTGAGTTGTAAGGAATCGCACCCCTGCAGGGTCGCCAGTTGTTGTATCTGCGACAGATGGTCCTCGTTGAATTTGAACACTATGGTGGCCCAGTTCACGAACATGTCACTCTCTTCCGCACAGATCCTCATGCCGGCCATGATGCTGTCCCAATTGCTGTTGACACGATACATGTCGTTGGATCGTTGATCATACCCGTCCACACTGAAGTTTATGGAGTCGTGCTTGTTTGACACCGCGGCGAAATCACGCCACCACTTCTCCGTCTTGTAACTGCCGTTGGTTATGGTGAACACCTGTATTTCCTTGTTGTGGGATTTGATGTAATCTATGATCGCCAGGTAGTCCTTGGTGTAGATGGGATCGCCCACATCTCCGCACATTGTGAATCTCTGTACCTGTGACAGCATGTCCCTGTCAAAGACTTTCTTGAACTGCTCGAGGCTGATCTCTTGGTTCATCCAGGTTATGTCAGGGTGTTCCTGTCTCGGACACCTGGGACACCTGAGACTGCATTTGGAACTGGGCTCTAGGTGCCAGTGATAGAATTGCCAGTTGTACCTGTTAAGCATTGGTGTTTATTTCCCTGTAATTTTGTCCAGACACGTAAAGGTCCAATATTTCTTTCGCAACATATTCGGCAGTCATGTGTTTTTGATTGTATAGATCATTCAATGGTTTGTGATTTGATTTGTGTCTATTGCTGTTGAAACTTGTTTTGGTCAAAGCCACACGTGCTTCTTTAAGGTCAGCATCCGGGTAATCAATTTTGATCAAATCGATTAGATTTTTAACACCGAGTTTACCGATGTTGTATGCTAGATTTTTTGGATACTGTTTATTGATGTTGGTGCTGGTAACGAACAAAATTTTTGCTGTCGGATTGACGTTCAAAATTTTATGTGCCAACACCACATTTGCCACGAGATTACAATTTATTACATCGATCACGTCATCGATGGCGTGTTCGGCAAACAACACTCCACCACCTTTGTCATTGCCCGCATTTAAAATCGCACCTTCGACTGAGGGAATCTGGAATTCCTTGACTGCATTTATGTCCTCGAGATCTAGCTCATCACGATTTACACTAACGAACTGTATTTCTTTGTTGTTGTCTATGATTGCCTTGCCTATGCCAGTGGTTGTTCCGGTGATCAAACATCTCATCGCCAGTTGTCCTCCACGAACTTGTCCGCACACTCCATGGGATTTGGAAGACCATGGAACACGGCCACCTTGTTGCCAGGCTCTATCTTGGCCGGTGTCCTAAACCATTTCCTGCCATCCTTGGTCAAGAGTTTGGTGTCCTTAAGACCCACCATCTCCCACTTGTATGATCTTATCCATTCCTCGGGCCACCAGTTTATATCCTTGCTGGCACGCTTTGTGATCCAGTCCTGGTCGCCATGGTTCTGTTGCATGATCTGTGCGGAGCGATCCCGAAATTCTGTCCAGAGGTAATCCAACTTGCCGGACTCCCATCTCATGCAACTGCTGTTGCTGAGTTTCCAGTCCTTGACCCTGCAACGGTTGAAATCTCTGATGATCATGAACTTGCCGGCATCGTGTGTGAACAATGGATCTATGTTGTCAAATATCACCACGTCCAGGTCAAAGAACAGTATGTTGCCCTTCAATGGCATCTCTGGTGCGAACATCCACAGTTTGCTCCACCATGACTTGATCCACGGGTCATTGGGCAGTCTGACCACGTTGATGTCAGAGTCAAGCCCAGTGGGGTCATCTGTGAGGCAGTGGAACTGGTATGGCACCGTGGTGTGCCTCTTCACCATGCTATTCAATACGTTGGCGTATTTGGCGATGTACTTGTTGCCCCATTTAACACAAATTACGTGATTCATAACCCTTCCTTAAATTGTCAATTTGAATCTGTTTCCAATTGTCACTCGACAGACTGTATGGATATTCACCTATTACGTTCTCCGAACCAACTGTTTCGATTTTTTTTATATTTAAATTATCCAGCATGTCGGCATATATTTCGGGGAACTGCTTATCGCCGAATGCGTGTTGCATGTCAACTTGTCCCAGTTTGATGTATCCCAATGAAAGTTTTGGATCTTCCCAATCGTATGAATTTTTCTTTAGCCACTGCCTGAAGTTTTCCATTTCTTGTTTTTTGAAATCAAATGTGTCCTCGTCTATTGTCTGTCCCCATTCTATGTCGAATTCACCGGAATAGTATTTTTGATGATTGATTGCCGAGCACGTGGCCGCATCCAGTTCAATATCGCCCTCGTCCCTGAAAACTTCAAAGAGTGTTTTCCCCACCTGGCTCCAGTGCAGGTACACGCCTCCCAGTTCTCTTTTATATCTATTTTTTTTGAAAAGTTCAAAGTCCTCGTCATGCAGGTCATATCTTGGAGCATTCAAAAAGGTCGTTATCTGCGCAGGCCTAATCCATTCTGGATTCACCTTGCTCTTGCGATAACTGACCACCCATCCTTCGATCTCATGGCACAGATTGTTGAGCTGGCGTATTGCATATTTTGTTTTATAGTCGGCCTGTTTATAGTATTCGGAAAGTTGCCATGCCGTTCCCTGCAGGTCTTCAAAGTATCTGTGTAACAAATTGCAAGATTCGTGTTTGAGTTTTAGACCATTGAAATCGCCATCGATCTCTCTGCCAACCCCGTCACTTTCGGGATATTGGAAATCCTCGGCAGTGAAGGTTTGCAATCGGTCATATGCCGGAGTGAAGACAAAGGAATTAATCTGTTCTATGTTTTGATTTAACTCGCTTACGAGATACTGCAAATTCCTTTGCGAGTCGGCCCAACCAAGCCAACAGAAATTTTTTTCTAATACAAGATTGTTTTTAAGATTTTCCTTGAGGGCAGACAGCCACCTGTTGCCCAAGGGAGTGTCGTATATGTGAACTTTTAGATTTTTGTTATCTAATCTTATGATTAATTTCTCAGCAAGTGTTTTATGTTCTTCTGTAGATGGCACTGTTGGCTCCATGTTCCATACATTCCACGCTCTCCACGAAACACCTACCGTTGGTCTTCTCACGGATCAATTGATCAGCGAAGTCGAAGGCGTGCTTGGCGAACATCTCAGCACCAACACCGTCAAACTCCACAATCTCTGCTAGATCATATTTTTCTAATTCTCGAAGTTTGTCAAGATGTGGATCATTTTTGTCCACCGCTGTTTTGTGATCGAAATGATCCTCCAGCCATTTCTTCAGTGGTTTCAATCCACCAAAGTCCACCGCCCAGTTCTTGTCGTCCAACTCGTTGCATCCAAAAGTGAATCTGAACGCCAGGCTGTAGCCGTGCAGTAGGTGGCAGTGTGAGTGGTCCGCGTTGGGCTGTCTGAAAACGCAGGCCAGTCCTATGTTGTGTCCGTATGTCTTTGTCGAGTAGTAAGTCATCTTTTCTCCTTGTTTCGATGACTTGCAGAGTGTTTATAGAGGGATGAAAGTCTTTGAGTCCTCTCGATCATCAGTTCAAACGCTTGTTCATCTTCTGATCAATCTCCAACTGCATGGCCGAGTCTCTTATCCGATCGGTCAGCTCGTTGGGTATATTTAATTCACCATCTATGATGCTCTTGAGAAAGTGCACCAACACCGAGAACTCCGGCCTGTTGGCCACGGTCTCTGGGTCTATGCCATGCGTCTCCATGGCGTTGAGCAGTGCTTCTGATGAGTCCACCAGTGCCCGCATGCCCTTGCTGTGTTTCTCGAAGTGCTTCATCAGGTTATGATCTTGGGTTTGGCGGGTGTCTGTATGGTCGAGAATATCCTCTTGTACTCGCCCTCGATCTTGTCGTTGATGTGTGCGATCGCGATCACCTGTGCCTTGGCTATCTTTATCACTTCATCCTGTCTGGCAGTGGAGAAAAACGTACCGAATGCCAGTCCCTGAGGTCCCTGCATCAATACGAGTGACTTTTCTATGCTCACGCTAGAGTCGTCGTTGCCTTTGTAATTCGCTATGACCTCTTCCCCGGAAGCCAGTTTAAGAGTGATAAGATCTCCATCTTTGTATTTTTCAAACATAACCTTATTATAAACTATTGTGCGAGCTTGTCAATGTATTTCCGTAACTCCTTGTCCTGCACGTTGGCGGGAATGTTGTTCATAAAGAATATCTGGTAACTGTCCGACCCGTACTTGCCGATGCCGTGTAGGTCGCTGGCCTCTTTGCCATCCCAACTCAAGAATTCAACACTCATGTTTCTCAGTCTCTTTGTCCTCACCTTCCACATGCCCAATGGTTTGAGCAAGTTTTCCTGCGTCTTTTGTCTGCCCCTGATGAATGCCACAGGATTTGGGTATCGCTTGAACAGTTTAGGCAGTACTTCTTTTACCTGTTTCCTGTATGTGAGATTTAGACACATCACGGCCACCATGTGTTTCCATTTTTTCCATGGAGCCCTGAGTTGCTGTTGCACCATGAGATGGTCCACCATTGGTTTAATCATAAAACAATTTTATACGGAATTACTTTTTTGTCAACTGCTTGTTGATGAACTTCGCCATGCCGTCGTAGGTCTCTTGGTACACGTTGGAGTGCTGTCTCCATTCCTTGGGCATCTCCCAACGGTCATGGTTTACCACGATCCACCTGGTGTCGGGATCCGAGTAGCCCATCAGTTTGTGGAACTGGTAGATCCAGTAACTGGGATCAACCGGTCTCTTGATGTAGGTGTATCCCTCTGAGCCTGTGTACATGTTGTTGATCTTGCCTTCCTCAAGTGGATGCAGATCAAATCCCAACATGAATATGGCCTTGGGCTTGAACGTCAGGGCGAGATTGCCCGCGTGCGGTCCGGTGCCCCAATGGAAAGGCTCATCCTGCCGCTTGTCTCCCGAATAAGGTAAGTCTGGTAATTTACGGACGTTGGGCCATGCCGCGAACTGATCCGCCCAGTCTTGCCTTGTGAATATGGTAGTGCCTTTACCAACCGCGTTCACGGCCTGCTGGCACATGTGACGATCGGCACACACCAGATATTCCGTAACGAAGTCTCGATAGATGGCATTACAACCAATTACTGTTGAGAACGATTTCAATGGTGAGATGTCAAATCCCCTCCTGGATTCGCCGTTGCCTATTATGCTCACATACTTGGTCATAACGCTATTTAATCACCCCTTTAGACGCACACAGAAGCACGTACACTGCTGGTAAAATTCAAATTGGAATAGTTGTACATATCAGTCATTTTCGTTGATTAAATGCCATATGGTGCGGTATTGATCCCATGCTTTCTTGAGTGCTGGATGCTTACGTCTCAGCTCAATGGCCTCTACTCCCACCATTTCCAGCTCATCATACGCGGTCTGGTTGTCCTTGGCTTTTTGCGATTGTTCCACCAATTTGCGTTCGCCATTTGGTAACTGCTCATACACTGTCTCACCACCGTCTGGTGACGTGTAGATGGGCATGGGGATTATCTTCCTGCTGACTTTCTTTTTCCTCTTAATCCTTTTCATTAGTAGTGTTCCCTGTGATCGGCACCCGGGTGTGCGTACCTTATTCCGCCCTTGTGTTTGGCGTCGCCTTCGTGCCTGGGTATGAAATGCACGTGTGGCCATAGGATGGTCTGTCCAGCACAAACGCCCATGTTCATGCCGATGTTGAATCCTGCGATCCTGCCTTTCTTGATTTGTTCATTTCCGTAGTCGTATGCTAACCCATATGACCTTCCCAGGAAGTGCGAGTTGTTCTCCTTTGGAATGAATAGTTTATGTCCCTCTACGCAGGGATATCTGTCATCAAAAACGAAAGTGAAATCCGTCTCCATGACCGGTGTGTCGTTGCTGAACCACACGCTCTCGTCAACACGGTCAACTTTCTCGTATGGTTTCTTGTAGATAGGTTTTTTCGATGGCATTGGTTTCTATAATTCCTATCCTTATATTACTGGAATTTGGCCTGTGTCGCAACCTGATTTCCTGCCAATACTTGGTCTTGGGCACACTGGGATTGTGATCATGCACGTCCAAGAGGTTTACCAGGGCCTTCCTGACCTTCTCCGCCCCACCGTGTTTCCGACAAGTGTCGGACCTGCCCACGTGTACCACTTTGTTCGCAATCCGGATCTTGTAAACACAGGGCAATCGTATCCACTTGGTCTTCGGCGTTTTACTGTGTTTGATTTTGTATTTTTCTATGGTGTAGAGATCCTCTATCGAATACCACTTAACGTCTGTCATTTTTGATGCCCAACTGCTTGTACACCCGTTGGACTTTCTTTGCCTGGAAGTAGCAGTCTTCCAATGCGTTGTGTAGTCCTGTCCTTTTTTCGTTTGGATCACGAGGCACAAGCGAGAACAAAGTTCTCGAATCTCTTATCTGCCAATACTGCCACGGTTGTGGGTGTCCCAGTTGTGTGTATAAATTCTGTAGTATGGCGTAGTCGAACAGTGGTCCTTGGCACCAGAACACGTCAACGCCCACCGACCACTTGTTGATGGTCTTCACCATATCATCCAATGATATCCTGTCCTTGTCCCCCAGCGCCTCTTCCATGATTTCGGGATCCTGTCGCCCCCACCAATCTAAAGTGTCCTGCATAACATCACGACCCATCTCGGTCTGTGAGTCCACGTCCACCCTGAAGTACATGCCCTGTGAGGGTTCCGCAGTGGTGTAGGGATCGAACTTAACACCACCCACCGTAAGTATAGTTGCATTGGGGTTGGTGGATAATGTCTCCAGATCTATCATGGCGTGTATCATGCCACAATTATACTACACTATCTTGGTAATGTCAATTAGGCGTCTGTGCCGGATGGTTGTATGGAACCACCATTTTGCAGTTGTTCGTAATACTGCTGGAAATCCTTCTCGCTCATACAGTATATCTGACCAGAGGTTGTGGGGTATGACTTCGTCATGTAGTCCTTGACCGTTGCCGCCTCGGCATCACACTCCGCTTTGGTTTCGTAGAGTTTTTGCTCCCAGATCCCTTCACAGAATTCCGCTGTCCAGCATATGATCACTACCATTATGAATTTCAATTTTTTTCTCTCCTGACCTAAGATATTTAAGTGTGGTTATGTAAAAGTAATACTACTACTTCTTCTTTTTCTGCAGAGTGCGTACCTTGGTCTGAAGCCTGATCAGGTCATTGTCCAGCATACGCACCCGATCTATGAGTGCGATCAGTGTGTTTGAAGTGCTACCCAGTTTGGGTTTGATCTCCTTGACAATGTAGTTGTACAGGTACCAGATGAAGTAGGCCAGGAAGAACACCGCCACCACCGGGAAACCGTAATCGTTTATGAGTGTAACTATGTCCATCTAGTCTTTCCTTGCGTCCTTCTTGCCATCTGCGCGGGCAACACGATCAGTGTCCACCGGCAGGCCCAGTTGTTCCGACACCTCCTGGTCGATCTTGAGGATGTCGTTGTTCATGGTCTTGACCCTGTTGTCAAGTTGTGTTATAACCGATTCTATGAAGTTTATGGAACTCACGACAGAGCCCAGGATGTATTTTATAATAACCATTATAAAAGCACCCAGGCCTATCGTCGCCGCTATGGGCAGTCCTAATTCTGCTACCAGTGTCCAAAAACTCATAATAGCATTATTTAACTGGACTACTGAACTATGTCAGCATCTGTGATCTCACCATCGCCGTTTGTGTCCAGGTCCACCGTGGTCCAACCACTGTCCCTGTTGCCGATGTTGACCTCATCAACCGTTGCCGCCAGTTCCGCTTCCACGCCCGGTAATGCCGCTGTGGCATCCGCCAGGTTGGTCTCCGCAGTCTGTATGTCAGCGGTTGTCTCTGACAACTCGCCTAGTGTGTTTGCCAGGTCGGTCTCCAAGGAAGCAACAGTCGCCGCGGTGTTTGACTGTATGTCCGCTTTCTGCTGTTCAAGGTCTGCCACCTGCTCCTCGGTCAACTCTGCGTTGGCCAGTTGAGCGTTGATGTCAGCGATCTGCGTGGCCGCGTCTTGCTCAACCACAGTTATCTCACCTGCTATGGCTTCTGTTGTTGTTTGGAGTTCAGCCGCCAATGCCGACAGTCCGTCTATGGTTCCAGGCAACGTGGCTATGGCCTCGTTGATGGCCGTGATCTGGTCCTGTAGGTCCTTGATGCCGGTCTCCTGTGGTGTTCCGAAGTTGGCCTGTAGTGCGCCAACACTAGCGGAATATCCTAGACTCTTCGCTACCTTGACCATTGTCGATACCCTCTGTCCGTTGTTGATTTTACTTGCCCTGTTCTCGAACTTATCTAGCGCCTTGGCGATATCCTCATCATCCTTGGCCTTCAACAGGTCTCGCTCCAGTTTCTTGGTCGCCTTCAGAGACTTGTTCAGGTCCTTGTAGGCCTGCTTCTCTTCCTTGCTGGCTCCCTTAGGTGCCTTGGCTTTTTCATTGGCCTGATCTATCTCATCCTTAGCCGCTTTCTCTTCGGCCTTTTCTGCTTTCTTGGCTTCCTTCTCGGCCGCCTTCTCTGCCTTAGACTGTGCCTTTGCCTCGGCTTTCTCGGCTTTACTCTGTTTGCCGCCCTTGTCGCCGCTTTCGTTACTGCCGCTTCTGTCAGGACTCGAAGCCTGTGCCTGTGCTTCGTTGCCGCCCTTGCCACCTTTTTCTTTCTTCGCGTACACAGGTGATATCAGCAGAACTGCTGACAACAGTGCCACGACCATCAATCTCATATATTTCATAAATCTCCTTTATAGTGTAAGACGTATGAGAATACAAATTATTTGATAATTTGGTAAAAAATCTTACATTAACTGCTACTATTATATATGATTTTACAAGTGCTGTAAATGACTATTTCGTCTGTGCCCGGAACGTGCCGTCCCAATCCACTGGCTTGCCCAGGGCCAATCGTTTCTTCATCATCACGTAGTAGTTGTGGAACTCTGGATGGAAGTCCATGGCGTCATCCAATCTTTTGAGGGCCTCGTCCCAGTCTCCCGAGTAGTAGGCCTCCAGGAACTGCCTGTGGTGCTCGGTCTCCCGACCCACCGTGTAGATCCGGACCCCTATGGTCTTGCCCTTGACCGCTATGCAGTCCAGTTCGAAAACGTTGATGTTGCCCCTGACCTGTTCCGCGGTCTCCTCGCCCAGCACTATGAACACGCCGTAGTTCTTGCTTTGTCCCTCCAACCTCGCGGCCAGGTTAACACCATCGCCCAGGCAGGTGTAGTCGAAGCGTTGGTCCGATCCCATGTTGCCCACCACCACCTCCGCGGTGTTTATGCCCATGCCCATTCCGAAAGCGGGTATGCCCTCCTGCTGTATTTCTTCGTTGAACTGTTCCAGGCTCTTCAACATCCGTATCGCTGTGTGTACGGCGTTCTCCGCGTGCCTGGTGTCCTTGAGAGGTGCGTTCCAGAACGCCATCTGTGCGTCTCCGATGTACTTGTCTATGGTGCCCTTGTTCTCCAGGATCTCTGCGGTCATGGCGGTCATGTACCTGTTCATTATTCGTGTCAATCCCTGTACGTCTCGGCCATAGTGTT